>Ga0308003_1000898_pt1 | contig 13261 bp, 9 predicted proteins | sample Neamet36_FD_203159 | JGI IMG/M metagenome (GOLD analysis project Ga0308003, IMG submission 203159) | Marine microbial communities from water near the shore, Antarctic Ocean - #36 | ecosystem: Environmental > Aquatic > Marine > Unclassified | place: Southern Ocean | collected 2014-06-06
ATTATTGGGTTTTATATTAAGAGAAATATTGGTATTTTTTTATCGAAAACTAAAATACACAATTACTTTGAAGCAATTGTGTATTTATATAATTTTATAAATTCTTTAATCTTTAAAAAGGAACATCATCAGAATCATCCCCAAAAGCATCTTTTGGCTCAATTCTTTGATCAGGAAAAACATCATCTGGGAAATCTGCATTCATAGACGATTGGAATTCAGAACTAAAACCTTCTTCTAAATCAGAGAATTTTGCTAAATGTCCTGTAAATTTCAAACGAATATTATCCAAACCACCATTTCTATGTTTTGCGACAATAAACTCACCTTGTCCTTCACATGGCGTGTGTTCGTCATCATCCCATTCTGTCATTCCGTAGTATTCTGGTCTAAAAATAAACGATACAATATCGGCATCTTGCTCAATTGCACCAGATTCACGTAAATCAGACAGTAATGGTCTTTTACTTCCTCCACGCGTTTCTACAGCACGTGATAATTGAGAAAGTGCAATTACAGGAACTGCCAATTCTTTTGCTAGTGCTTTTAAGTTTCTCGAAATCATAGAGATTTCTTGTTCACGGTTCCCTCCTGCTTTTCCACCTGCAGTCATCAATTGTAAATAATCAATTACAATAATTTTAACGCCGTGTTGCGATACCAATCTTCGTGCTTTTGCACGCAAATCGAAAACTGACAAAGAAGGTGTATCATCAATAAATATAGGAGCATCAGATAATTTCTTAACTTTTACATTTAATTGTTCCCATTCATGAGGTTCTAAATTTCCTTTTCTTAGTTTTTCTGATGTTAAACCCGTTTCCGAAGAAATCATACGTGTAATTAACTGAACAGAAGACATCTCTAAAGAAAATACTGCAACACCATGATTAAAATCGATTGCCATATTTTTTGCCATCGAAATTACAAATGCCGTTTTCCCCATACCAGGACGCGCAGCTATAATCACTAAATCGGATGGTTGCCAACCAGAAGTTAAAGCATCTAATTTGGTAAAACCTGTTTCCAAACCAGACATTCCTTCCGAATTACCTATTTCTTGAATCTTTTTTAACGCTTGTTTTACAAGTGAACCTGCAGCTTCTGAACTTTTCTTTAAGTTTCCTTGAGTAACTTCAAAAAGCTTTGCTTCAGCATCATCTAATAATTCGAAAACGTCTGTACTTTCATCATACGCATTTTCAATAATTTCTGATGAAATTGAGATTAGTTTACGTTGAATGTATTTTTGAAGAATAATTCTAGCATGGAACTCAATATGCGCAGAGGAAGCAACTTTTTGCGTTAAACGAATTAAAAAGAAATCGCCACCAACAAATTCTAACTTTCCATTCTTTTTTAACAGATTAGATACTGTTAAAAGGTCAATAGGCTCAGAGTTTTGGAACAATTCGTAAATCGCTGCATAAACTTCTTGGTGTTTCTGATCATAAAAAGCATCTGAACTTAAGACATCAATTACGTCATCAATTCCTTTTTTATCAATCATCATCGCTCCCAGTACAGCTTCTTCTAATTCTACTGCCTGTGGAGGAATCTTCCCTTTCTCAAGACTAATTAATCTTGACTTATCTATCTTTTTACCTGCTATAGGAGTCGTTTTTTCCATGAACACAAATGTACTTTTTTAGGTTGGATGTACTTTCTAAAAGCGAACTTTAATTTGTAAACATTTTTTGTAAACAAAAATGTTATTATCTTGTTAATAACCAGTCAACTTCTAAATTGAATTCTTATTTTTACACACGAAGTGTGATTTTTAAAAATGTAATTCTGTCTATTTTAAAGAATAAAAGAGAAATCTATAAATTAACTCTGTAATTTGAGACGAAAGAAAAGACATCTTATTTTAGCAATTCTTCTGCCAATTCAAGTATTGTTACTGCAAATAGCGGCAAAAAACCCTGCATTTATAGAGCGGTATTATTCAAACGGAATCTATCCTGCGATTTCATCATTTTTTAGAATTATTTTAGGCTGGGTTCCTTTTTCAGTCGGAGATCTATTATTAGCTTTTGGTTTATTTGTGCTTATTCGATTTTTAGTTCGATTGATAAAAGAGAGATTCAGAAATTTTATTCCGAAGATGATTCACTTTACAGCAATTTTATCTGTTATTTATTTTTGCTTTTATCTTTTTTGGGGATTGAACTATTACAGAGAACCGCTAGCTAAAAACTTACAATACCAACAACAAGAATATACGACCGAACAACTTCAAAAGGTTACTGAGCATATTATTGAAAAGCTGAATTATTATCAATTTGAAATCACACAAAACGATACCTTAAAGGTTGAAAACCCATATCAACAAAAAGAAATGTATGAAATGGCTACTGCTGGATATGATAATTTATCCATCCATTTTCCGCAGTTAAAATACCAACATACATCCGTAAAAAGTTCATTAATGAGTTGGTTGCAAATGTATAATGGAACTGCTGGTTACTTAAATCCTTTAACTGGTGAGGCACAAGTAAATGATCGAATTCCTAAAACAAGTTACCCAACAACGACCTGTCATGAAATGGCGCATCAAATTGGATTTGCAGCAGAAAATGAAGCAAATTTTGTCGGTTTTTTAGCTGCTAACTATAATGACGACATCTATTTTAAATATGCAAGTTATAGAATGGCTTTTGGGTATTGTATCTCTGAATTAAGAAAACGAGACAGAAATGCATCCAAAGAGCTTTGGAAAACAGTACACAAAGGGATCGGAAAAGATTTTAATTCAAGTTATCAGTTTTGGCAGCAGTATAAAAATCCTTTTGAACCCATTGTAAAAAAAGGCTACAACGCCTATTTAAAAGCGAACAAACAAGCGAATGGTGTGCAATCTTACAACTACGTTGTAGACTTATTGATTTCTTATTTTGAAACTTCAAAAGGAATCTAGTTTTCTTAAATTTTTGTTAAAGTGCTAAAAATTAACTTTTATAAAAAAAGGTATCGATAAATTTATCCCCAATTCAAATAATTAAACCTACATGAAAAAATTATTTTCCCTACTCTTTTTCTTGTCGCTTTCTGTCATGCATGCGCAAGATTATTTCCCTACGGATGAAGGAGTAAAAACAACAGAAAATACCATTTTCGCATTTACAAATGCAACAATTTATGTAACTCCGGATGAAGTTATTAAAAAAGGAACTTTACTAATTAAAGACGGTAAAGTAGTTCGTGTTGGTAAATCTGTAAAGATTCCTAAAGGAACACCTACTACTGATTTAAGTGGAAAAACTATTTATCCTTCTTTTATAGATATTTATGCTGATTTTGGAATTGCAAAACCAAAAAGAAAGTCATCTAGATCAAGAACAAGACAATATGCAGCTTCTAGAGAAGGGTATTATTGGAATGATCATATTAGACCAGAAACAAACCCTATTAATGATTTTAAGTTTGATGCAAAAAAAGCGAAGGGTTTAATTAATGCTGGTTTTGGAGTTGTAAATACACATTTACAAGACGGAATTATTCGTGGAAATGGTTTATTAATTGCTTTAAACCCTAATTCTTCAAACGCTTACAGGATTTTAGAAACTAAATCTGCACAATATTTATCCTTTTCTAAAAGCGCAAAATCGAATCAAGCGTATCCATCTTCAAAAATGGGTGCAATGGCTTTATTACGTCAGGTTTACAACGATGCTGATTGGTATGCAAAAGGAAACATGAAAAGTAAAGATTTGGCTTTAGAAGCTTTAAATGGGAATAAAAATTTACTTCAAATTTTTGAAACGAACAATGTTTTAGATGCTTTAAGAGCAGATAAAGTTGGTGATGAATTTGGAATTCAATATACTCTTGTTGGAAGTGGTGAAGAATTTGAAAGAGTAAACGACATCAAATCAACCAATGCTAGCTTTATTATCCCAATTAATTTTAGCAATGCTTATGATGTTTCAGATCCTTTATTAGCGCAACATATTTCTTTAGGTGATATGCGTAAATGGAATCAAGAGCCATCAAATTTAAGTGTGCTTTCTAAAAACGGAATTAATTTTGCGTTGACTACTCACAAATTAAAGGACGTTAAATCTTTTCATAAAAACTTACAAAAAGCTATCAAATATGGTTTTGACACAAATAAAGCATTAGCTGCTTTAACTACAATTCCTGCAAGTATCATTGGAAACACTGCTATTGGAAATTTAAAAACAGGAAGTTATGCAAACTTTATTATTACTTCTGGAGCTATTTTTGACCCTAAAACAACCATTCATGAAAACTGGGTTCAAGGAGATAAGAATGTAATTAATGACATGAACATCAAAGATATTACTGGTGATTACATGTTATACGTAAACAACAAAAATTACGATTTATCAATTACAGGAAAGGGAGCAAAACAAACCGGAACTGTAAAAATTGGTGATAAAAAAATTAAATCTAAATTCTCTTTTAAAGATGATTGGGTTGCTATCACTTTAAATGATGCTTCTAATTTTACACGAATGTTAGGTAAAATTGTAAATGCTTCAAACGTTATGCAAGGAGATGCCTTTGATACTAAAGGAAACAAATCTACTTGGTCTGCAAGCAAACAAGTACAGAAAGATAGCAAGAAGAAAACGGATAAAAAAGATAAAGCAGATGTTGTAACTGTTTTACCTGTAAGTTATCCTAATATTGGTTTTGGGAACTTTACACAACCAAAATCACAAACGATATTGGTTAAAAATGTGACTGTTTGGACGAGTGAAGATGCAGGGATTTTAGAAAATACAGATGTTCTTTTAAAGGATGGGAAAATTTCTAAAATTGGTAAAAATTTACGTACACGAGGTGCTATAGAATTTGATGGAACAGGCAAGCATTTAACAGCAGGTATTATTGATGAACACTCACATATTGCAGCATCAGCTATTAATGAAGGTGCACAAAACTCATCCGCAGAAGTTACGATAGAAGATGTTATAGATCCTAACGACATTAATATTTATAGAAATATTTCTGGAGGTACAACATCGGCACAAATTCTACATGGTTCGGCAAACCCAATTGGAGGTCGTTCTGCAATTATCAAACTAAAGTGGGGCGAAAATGCAGCGAATATGATGTATGCTAATTCTCCTAAGTTTATAAAGTTTGCTTTAGGTGAAAATGTAAAACAATCTAGAAGTTCTAACGGAACACGTTTTCCGCAGACAAGAATGGGTGTTGAACAAATGTTTACAGATTATTTTACAAGAGCCCAAGAATATGATGCTCTAAAGAAAAGTGGAAAGCCGTATAGAAAAGATATAGAAATGGAAACTTTGGCAGAGATATTAAACAAAGAACGTTTTATTTCTTGTCACTCTTACGTGCAATCAGAAATTAACATGCTAATGAAAGTTGCTGAGAGTTTCAATTTTAACATCAATACGTTTACACATATTTTAGAAGGTTATAAAGTAGCTGATAAAATGGTAGAACACGGAGTTGGTGGTTCTACCTTCTCAGATTGGTGGGCTTATAAATACGAAGTAAACGACGCGATTCCTTATAACGCAGCAATTATGCACAATGCAGGCGTTACAGTTGCCATTAATTCTGATGACAGAGAAATGTCAAGAAGATTAAATCAAGAGGCAGCAAAAACTATGAAATACGGAGGAATGTCTGAATTAGAAGCTTGGAAAACAGTTACCATTAACCCTGCTAAATTATTACATTTAGATGATAAAGTTGGTAGTATAAAGGTTGGAAAAGATGCAGATGTGGTTTTATGGAGCCATCACCCAATGTCTATTTACGCGAAAGTTGAAAAAACAATTATTGATGGAAAAGTATTTTTTGATAGAAATGAGGACATCAAAAAAAGGGAAGCAATCAAACAAGAAAAAAGTAAATTAATTAATATGATGTTGAAAGAAAAAATGGGCGGAGGCAAAACGAAAACTCCGATGAAAAGAAAAGACAGAAACTTTCAATGTGATACTTCAGAAGAACTTAAAAGCTAAATAAAGATGAAAAAAATAATATATAGTTTGCTGTTTTTCTTCTTTATAGGAAACAGCATAGCACAACAAACTCCGGCAGATAAACAAGCTACAGATTATTCTATAGAAGGTGCAACTGCTCATTTAGGAAACGGACAAATCATAGAGAATTCTTTGATTATGTTTAGCAATGGAAAAATTGTTTTTACAGGAAGTGCAAATGTAAAAATTGCACGAAGAGGAACGGTTATTAATGCAAAAGGGAAACATGTGTATCCTGGATTTATTGCAGCAAATGCCTCTTTAGGTTTGGTAGAAATTGACGCCGTAAAAGCAACTGATGATGAAGATGAAATTGGTATAAACAATCCTCATATAAGAAGTTTAATTGCTTATAATGCAGAAAGTAAAATTGTGGAATCTATGAGACCTAATGGGGTTTTAATGGCGCAAATTACTCCAAGAGGTGGTACTATTTCTGGTACTTCATCAATTGTACAATTAGACGCTTGGAACTGGGAAGATGCAGCAATTAAAGTTGATGATGCAATTCATATGGACTGGCCTAGTAGTTTTACACGTGGAAGATGGTGGTTAGGAGAAGATCCTGCTTTAAAACCAGACAAAAACTATTCGAAAAACGTGGCTAATATAAAGTCTTATTTTACAAATGCTAAAAACTATTTAGCTAGTATTCCTGAAAAGAAACACCTTCCTTATCAAGCGACAAAAGGATTGTTTAATGGTTCTCAGAAATTATTTATTCATGTAAACGGACAAAGAGAAATTACGGATGCAATTGCAATTTCGAAAGAATTAGGCATCGAAAAAATTGTAATTGTTCATGGTGGTGAAGCGGATAAAATTGCAGATTTATTAGTAAAAAATAATATTCCTGTTATTTTAGATAAACCTCACAGAAATCTAAACAACGAAGATGATGCGTATGATTACACGTATACGATTGCTAAAGTTTTAACAGATAAAGGTGTTTTAGTAAGTTTAGGAATGGAAGGAGATATGGAACGTATGAGTACAAGAAATTTACCCTTTTATGCAGGTACATTTGCTGCTCATGGTTTAGACAAAGAAGTTGCTTTACAGTTGCTAACTTCTAACACCGCAAAAATTTTAGGAATAGATGATTTTGTGGGAACTTTAGAAGTTGGTAAAGATGCTACACTATTTATTTCTGAAGGAGATGCTTTGGATATGAGAACAAATATTCTAACGGATGCTTTTATACAAGGAAGAAAAATAAGTTTAGAAACGCATCAAACAAAATTGTGGAAACGCTATTCTAACAAGTACAAAACGAAATAAAATAGTAGAAAACATTAGTGATCAATTTTATCACATAAAAAATAAGAAGGAGAAGTTAAGTGCCAAAAAGATGGTGATTGAATAAGAAAATAAAGGCTCACAATTGTGAGCCTTTATTAATTAAAATCAGTTTAGAATAATTCTGTAATCGGAATTATTTTTCTATTTCGTAGCTGGTTTTTCCTTCTTCAAATATTTAATAACATCAAAAATTAAGACTACAAATTATTGCTCTCTAAATATTCTCATTAAATCAATATAAAACAACACCTACTTATAGGTATATTTGTTTTGATGAAAGAAATTACTAGTATTCAAAATTCGTACATAAAAAACTTACTAAAACTACAAGACAAAGCGCGTGAACGTAAAAAACAAGGTTTATTTCTTATAGAAGGGAAACGTGAAATATCGTTAGCAATAGCAGCCCAATATGAATTTGATACTATTCTATACTTAGAAGACTTTATTTCTGAAGATGAAATTTTACATTTATTTAATAGCAATGTTAATCGAATAAAAATTTCTAAAGATATCTACCAAAAACTAGCGTATAGAGATTCTACAGAAGGAATTATTGCAATTACAAAGTCGAAAGATTTCTCACTACAAAACATCATATTTAAAAACAAAAATCCTTTAATTTTAGTTGCAGAAGGCATCGAAAAACCAGGAAATATTGGTGCAATCTTAAGAACTGCAGATGCTGCAAATGTAGATGCTGTTTTTATAGCAAACCCTAAAAGCGACTTATACAACTCTAATATTATTCGTTCTAGTGTCGGTTGCGTTTTTACCAATCAAATTGCTGTAGGAACTTCCGAAGAAATGATTGCTTTTTTACAAGAGAAGAACATCAATATTTTTACCGCAACTTTACAGAATTCAAACGAATATCATAAAGAGAATTATACAAACGCTGCTGCTATTGTCGTTGGTACAGAAGCAACGGGTGTGACAGAAATTTGGAGAGAAAATAATGCGCAAAATATAAATATCCCCATGCAAGGTACAATCGACTCTATGAATGTTTCTGTCGCTGCAGCAATTGTAATTTTTGAAGCTAAAAGACAAAGAGAATTTAAATAATCATCAATGAAAATACTAGGAATAGATATCGGAGGATCAGGAATTAAAGCTGCAATTGTAGACACAATAACTGGAGAATTACTTTCCGAAAGACACAGAATTGATACTCCAAAACCTTCAGAACCAAAAGCAGTTGCTAAGGTCATTAAAGAGATCGTAAAACATTTTGATTGGAAAGGACCTGTAGGTTGTTGTTTTCCAACAATTATTGTTGATGGTCAGTGTAAACATCATGGAAACTTAAGTGAAGAATGGGTCGGTGTAAAAGCTGATAAACTCTTTAAGAAAGCATGTGATGGAATTCCTTTTTACGTGAGTAATGATGCAGATTTAGCAGGAGTTGCAGAAATGAGTTTAGGTGCTGGGAAAGACAAAAAAGGAAAGGTTTTTGTAATTACAATTGGTACAGGAATAGGTTCTGCTTTATTTTATAATGGCAAGTTAATTCCGAATGTAGAACTAGGACACATTTACCATACAAATGGAGAAATTATAGAGAAATTCGTTTCAGATTCTGCAAGAAAAAGAGAAAAATTAACGTTAACTGAATGGGCAAAAAGATTTGACATTTTCTTACAACATCTTAAAATAATTCATACACCAGAACTATTTATTTTAGGTGGAGGAATTAGCAAAAAATTTGATAATTTTAAAGAACACTTAACTGTTGATATTCCCGTAAAAGTTGCCAAATTCAAAAATAATGCAGGTATTATTGGTGCGGCAATGTATGCTCGTAAAAAGAGTAAATAATATTTTAATTTAGCTTGTTTTTAAGCTTTAAAAAACAGAACTTCGCTAACTACTGATATAAATCACTTGTGCTGAATTTGATTCAGTATTAAAACGACATATATCAGCGTTAAGCTAAAAAATTACTTTTAGAGAAAGTAAATCATAAAAACTTTTCAAAACGAATAAACATGAACAACTCCATTCCCGCTACCGGAATTAAAGGATTAAAAGAAAATTGGCGAGACGATCTTTTAGCCGCTATAAGTGTATCATTAGTGGCCTTACCGCTAGCCTTAGGTATTGCCGTTGCTTCAGAAGTGTCACCAATGGCTGGAGTACTTTCTGCAATTATCGGTGGAGTTGTGACAACATTCTTTCGAGGAGGACACGTAGCTGTTAACGGCCCTGCAGCAGGATTGATTGCTGTAATTCTAGGTGGACTTGTTGCATTAGACGGGAATATCAACTACGTGTTGGCAGCAATAGTTGTGGCAGGAGCCATTCAAATTATATTTGGAGTTCTTAAAATGGGACGTTTTGCTAAGTTATTACCCTCTTCTGTTCTACATGGTATTTTGGCGGCAATAGGCGTAATTATCTTTGCAAAACAAGCGCACTACGCGCTGGGAACAACGTCCAATGCTGACACCACTATTGGAACTTTAATCGATATTTTCTACAAACTCCCCGAAGCCAATCCCATTGTCTTTTTAATATCACTAGTCGGTATTTTGGTGCTTGTTTTTTACAATAAAATTAAAAATAGATTCATCCGAATAATACCTGCTCCTATGTGGGTTTTACTGTTGGCATTGCCCTTAGTTTTCGCGTTTGATTTTTTCAATGATCACCATATTTATTTTATGGGAAATTCATATGGTGTTGGTCCAGAGTTACTTATTGACATTCCGAGTAATCCTCTTGATAGTATTATGCATCCAGACTTTAGTATGATTGGGACTATGAATTTTTGGCTCACAGTATTGTCGATTACCACGATTGCTACAGTAGAGACCTTGGCTAGTGCCCGTGCCGTCGATAAGCTAGATCCTTATAAGCGTACGACTGACTTGAATAAAGATCTTGTAGGTGTAGGACTTAGTACAATGGTTTCTGGAGCCTTAGGTGGACTTCCGATTATAACAGTGATTGTTCGAAGTACCGTAAATGTTAATAGCAATGCTAAGACGAAGTGGTCTAATCTTTACCATGGTATCTTTCTAATTCTTTTTGTCTTGATTTTCGCACCAGTTTTAAGGAGTATCCCCTTGGCAGCCTTAGCGGCAATATTATTGCACACGGGCTTTAAATTGGCATCACCTAAAGTATTTAAGCATACATATGATCAAGGTGTAGAACAATTATTATTCCTTTCGGCTACACTTATTATAACATTATTTACAGACTTGCTGTATGGAATCGTAGGCGGAATTCTAGTCACGTTAGTCTTACACATGCTGTTGGCGAAGGTTGGTTTTATGACTTTCTTTAAAATGATATATAAATCTGGTTCGAAATTGCGGCAATTAGATAATGGCACCTACAATGTTAAATTGAAAGGAATTGCCAATTTCTTGTATGCATTGAAGCTTGACAAACTGCTTCTAGATATTCCTATGGGGTCAACTGTGCGTATTGATATGTCACAAACGCGTTTGGTAGACCTTTCTATAATGGAAAATTTGATTGAATACAAGCGCACACAAGAGAACAATGGAGGGGATGTGAAACTTGTTGGTTTAGACAGTCATGTCGCTTCTACAAGTCATAACCGAGCCTTAAAAATTATTAACGGTCGCGTGAACAAACGGATTACGAAACGTCAAATCCGTTTACAAAAAATGGCTATTGCAAATGGCTGGTCTTTCGATCGTGAATTAGATTGGAATACTTCGTATTTGAGGAACTTCCATTTCTTCGATTCTCGCCCAATTGAAAAGAAGAGTAATTCTCTACAAGGGAAGGATTTAGAAAATAATGCTCAATGGGAAATTGCCGACATTGTATTTGACGAGGGAGCAATGCTTGCACTAGAAGTATATCAAACTACTGTCCAAATTGTGCGACTACCCTCTCGTATACCACAATTTATAGTTGACAAGGAAGGACTCTTTGATAAAATATTTGAAAGAGTGAAGGTTTTTTCCCGATCAAATCGAGATATTTCTTTTATGAAATACCCTGGTTTTTCCCTTAAATTTCATTTGAGTGGAGAAGACGAAAATGCAATTCGAACCTTTTTCACTGATGATCTCATCCGCTTTCTAGAAGAAAATGAAATACACCATATTGAAAGTAATGGAGAGGCTTTAATGATATTTAAATACGTTCATATTGCGCGTACCGAAGAGGTGCAAAATATACTTGACTTTTCGTATAACTTACTGAAACACATGGGGTTTAAAAACAACTCTTGAATTATATAATTGATCTTACGGAAAACATTTAAAATGAATAAAAGGGTATCCGCAAGACAAAAGTTATATAAATGATTGTAGTAATGTGAGAAAACTTAAACAATGAAGATATTAACCAAGAAATGATTTGCCAACAATCTCTATATTCCATTATGTTGGCTAATTACTTTAAATTTGGTTTCAACAAAACGAGTATATAGAGTAGTCGTTAACGAATTTACCTAAATCAAAATGAACCCTACTACTCTATTTTACATTTTAATAGCAATCATCGTTATCAGTTTTATAATTGATAAAATCTTAGACACTTTAAATGCGAAACATTTTGATGATAAAATTCCAGATAAATTAGCAGATGTTTATGATGAAGCAGCCTATAAAAAATCACAAGCTTATAAAAAGACGAATGCTAAATTTTCTGATTTAACATCCACGTTTTCAATAATTTTAACGTTGGTTTTCTTTTTTGCGGATGGCTTTAAATATGTAGATAATTTTGCAAGAAGCTTTACAGACAGTCCTATTTTAGTGGCTTTAATCTTCTTTGGCCTTATTATGTTTGGATCAGATATTTTAACAACTCCTTTTTCTTATTACAAAACATTTGTTATCGAAGAAAAATTCGGATTTAACAAATCAACTCAAAAAACATTTTGGTTAGACAAACTAAAAGGTTGGTTGATGAGCATTCTTTTAGGTGGAGGGATTTTATCCTTAATCATTTGGTTTTTTCAATTTGCAGGAGAAAATTTTTGGATCTATGCTTGGGTTTTAGTCGCTGTGTTTTCTTTGTTTATGAATATGTTCTATGCAAAGCTAATTGTTCCTTTATTTAATAAACAAACGCCTTTAGAAGACGGGGAATTAAAAACTGCCATCGAAAAATATGCAGAAAAAGTGGGCTTTACATTAAATAATATTTTTGTGATTGATGGTTCAAAAAGATCAACAAAAGCAAATGCCTATTTCTCTGGTTTTGGTTCTCAAAAAAGAATCACACTTTTTGATACCTTAATTAACGATTTAGAAACAGCTGAAATTGTGGCTGTTTTAGCGCATGAAGTCGGGCATTATAAAAGAAAACACATCATTTTTAATTTAGCCTCTTCTATCCTACTCACAGGTTTAACGCTATATGTTTTATCACTTTTTATTAATTCTTCAATTTTATCAGAAGCATTAGGAGTTGCTATTCCAAGTTTTCATATTGGTTTAATTGCATTCGGAATTTTATATTCACCCATATCAGAAGTTACTGGTTTAATGATGAATTATGTATCTAGAGTTTTTGAATATCAAGCAGATAATTTTGCGAAAGAAACCTTTGCAGCAAAACCCTTAATAACGTCCCTTAAGAAATTATCGAAAAATAGTTTGAGTAATTTAACACCACACCCTGCGTACGTTTTTATGTATTATTCACATCCAACTTTGTTGGAAAGAATTAACAATCTAGAAAAATAATTTAGATATGAATTTTACTGATTTTCACTTCTGTATTCGTGAAATTAGTGTCCATTTATTTTTAGAGAATTTAGAAACCTTAATGCTTGCTAGTTAAAATACTTATTCATAAATTCACTTTAGATTAGTATAAAATCGAAATTGTAGCTTATGGAATACAAAGCAACCATAGAAGAAGAAAATAAAGAGATTGCACATCGTTACAAAGATTTGTTAAAAGGTACTTATGAGGTCTTATCAAAAGAAGATAAAGAACTGATTAGAAAAGCTTTTGATGTTGCT
>Ga0308003_1000900_pt1 | contig 13252 bp, 15 predicted proteins | sample Neamet36_FD_203159 | JGI IMG/M metagenome (GOLD analysis project Ga0308003, IMG submission 203159) | Marine microbial communities from water near the shore, Antarctic Ocean - #36 | ecosystem: Environmental > Aquatic > Marine > Unclassified | place: Southern Ocean | collected 2014-06-06
TCCTAGAGGAGGAGCTACTGATAGTAAAGGTTCACAGGTTTTTAACTTGTGAACCTTTTTTGTTTTTTGGAAATTTGCACGGAATTTGCACGGTCAAAGTTGGGTTTTAATGCTGCTTATTACCTTTTATTGGTTTCCAAGTTGTGTATTTCCTCTTAATATAGGCTTACGTTTTACCGCCATGTATTCTCTTTCACCTATACTTTGGTCAGATTACATATTAACCCCCTTATTTGTACTTAAAACCATCTATATTTCAATTTAAATATCCTTTTTGTAATTACCATTTTTAAATCTTCACCAGATTTTCGTCGAGTAAAAATTGATTTCGGATTCGGTGGTTGATTTTCATTAACCGCATTTATGCACCTATTTATTTAGTATTTGCATTTATGCGAATGATTAAGTGCATTTAGTCGCATATAGTTAACTATAAACGCATATATGCGTATAAATTCGAATTAATGGCATTTATGCGAATAAATGCGGATAGTACATTGTATGAAGTAATTGTAGTTTTTATAGTATATGTTTACACCTGCATTTTGCATCAAAGAGCTATATAATTAGCATTTTGTTATTATTGGGTTTGTGCATAAGAAAATAACCTATCAAAAGTATTTAGCTGTGCATTTTTGTCAATCTAATTACTCATAAAACTATATACCTTATATTTGAATCGCTAAGATGATTACATTAGTTATTGGAACTATGTAGTCTCTTAATACTCGTTTGGTTTTATTATTATTAGTCAGTACATTAAAACATTGTCTAATATGTATTAATTATCGAAGATGTACAGTAGCTTTTAAGTAGAAACGATTGTTTAATTATGAGCTTCACATCACACACATATCAGTAAGCATAAACCCAAGACTGAATTATGATATATAAAATTATTCAAAAAAAAGCCGCTATTTTTTTTAAGAAAATTAGTTCAATAGTTATCATTTCATTTGTAGTCTTATTCTTTGGTGTTGGTTTATATTTTTCGATTTTATTACCGAAAATCATCGCTATTATAATCATGTCTATTACGTCATCAGCCTGTACATTGTTTATTTTTAAGACTCAGCCAAATCTAGCGATGCTGGCTTCAAAAAACAGAAGCGATATCGATGAAGATAAGTACAAGTCAAAAATTAAAAATCTAAAATCTCAATTAGAAAGAGTTAATAGTACTGGATTGAAAATCGCTAATATTTCTGATATACAAGAAGTAGGACTAAAAAAAATAACGCTTAATATTACAGATTATAAAGAAGTCGAGCTATCCAAAAAAGACTTATCAATTGAAATTCCATTATTCGGCAAGTTGAATAATAAACATCATGTTGTTGAATTTAAAGGGGTTTTAAGGAAATCTATATCTGTTAAATACGGTTTGGACTTATCTAAAATCCAAATTCTTAGTCAAGATGGTATTATTTATATTTCTAATACTCAACCAAAATACATTGGTTGTGAGTCTAATGAAAATATATGGAAGCTCAGAGAGTTAAGAAGCAAGATTGAAAAAGATGACATCTATAGTAATTATGAAGTAATATTAGACAACTCTAAACTTATTGTAGAATCTGAGTTGCAAGAAAAAGAATTAATGCAAAGAATCTCAAATAACTTAGAGTTAGGGGAGTTTAAATCTATAATAGAAGATGCGAATAAGAATTATATACGAGAAATCTTATTTCACCTTCAAATGGAAATCAAATTTGTAGACTCATTAGATTCATATGTTGAAGGGGTACATAAATTTATTGATTCATATAAAGCCGATGTGAACAATGAATTAATAAAAGCTATAGAATACAAGTCTTAAAAATGATAAATATTGCAGAGCTTATGCGATAACAGGTTATTTATTATTTTCAAAATTCTGAATTAATGAAGAAACTAAAACTCCACCAACAGTACCAGCTAATCCACCCCAAATTCCAATCGCACCACCTAAACCAGCAATTCCAATTCCTCCAGTACCAAATATAAATAACCCACCGAAAGTACCAATTAAACCGCCTATAATCAACTTAGCTCCTGGAGATTGATTGGTCCACATTATTTTCTTTATTTCTGCGGCCTTTTCTGCTGTACTTAGTTTAGATTTTTGAACTCTATGTATTTCTTTTAAAAGGTTTAAAATTATTTCACGTTGTTTTTTTGGTAATCTCGTAAGAAATAAACTCCCTTTACTAATTTCTTTAGATAAATCATTTTTGGATTTATTATCTAAGTTGTCATTGGTCTTTTTGTCTTTGTTCTCATCAAACATCCCCAAATCTCTAAATAGTTTATCATATTTACTCATAGTCTCTATATCTTTATCATTTCGAAGCTAAATTACTCTTTTAATTTAGCTCAATTAGTCTGAAGTATATATTCTTTATAAACATAAGTTGAGTGAAAAAAACGTCCTCAATTTTTTCATTTTCCTTACAAGCTTGTAAATATCCTCATCGATTCTCTATTATCTCTACGTTTGTACCAATATTAATCAAAATCCAACAAAATGGTACAGAACAAAAAAACGTATTATCAAATTATCCTTGACATGAGTTCATCTATGGGCGATTGTTTAAACGAAACAATAAATGGATTCAATAAGCAAATGGAATCTATTGAAAAGCTTCAAAAAAAACATCCTGAGCAAGAATTCTTAGTATCTCTAACTACTTTTAACAGTGAGAGTAAAATTCAATTTGAATTCTTAAAACCAAGTTCAAGTATTAGCTTAACTAAGTGGAGTCGCTGGTGGCATAAAAGTACAGATCAAATACAATATTCTCCAGGGGGAATGACTGCTCTTTACGATGCTATTGGAAATTCTTGTGAATCTGTTATGGGTAAGGCAAAAGAAGAATTAGAAAATAACCTTGCTACAGTTGTGGTAGTAATTATAACTGATGGACATGAAAATGCCTCCCAAAAATATCGTTTCTCTGAAATACAGGATATGATAAAGTCTTTAGAGGGTACAGAGAATTGGATATTCAACTATATGAGTAGCACTCCTGATTATGTAGAATATTCTAAAGGAATGAATATCAAAAAGGAAAACACTATTTGTTATAGTGTCGAAAATATGGAAGAGACTTTTGATGGCGTATCTGCTTCAATGGTTTCTTATGCTTCCGAAAAGAAATTAAATAAAAAGCCATCTCAATTTTTTGATAAGTTTTAACTAATTTCAACACATGAATGTACACTTAATAAAAGACTCAAAACTTTCTATTGAAACTTATAATGAAACCTTCGACTTGCTTTGTCAGGTCGAAGGTTCTATTAATTATATCGCACATTTTGAGGATGTACGAATTGTAGACCTAGATGCTGAAGATATAGAGTTTACTAAGGAAGAATTTGAACGGCAAGACAACGCCGTATCTTCTTGTTATTCTATAGCATCCGAGATTGAATTCCCCATTCTTAGGAGCGTGTCAACTCCTAAAGAAATACTTAAAGAGTGTTCTAAATTTCGATACAATAAAGATATAGGAGATGATGAAATTGTGATTCTTCTTACAGAGACGCCTAATTCATTAAACTGGTTTAAGTACGGATTGTCAAATAATGCATTTATTAATACTTCTGATTTTAGCTATTTTGTTCCTTGTGACTCTTCCTATCCATTAGCAGCACAAATAACATCTTTAGTTATACAAATATTAATGTTCGACGACCTTAATCACTTATTGAGTAGCTCTCATAAGGAGCGAAGTATAGGCTGTATAAATGATTTTTGTGAAGACAAATACGATATTTTATTGCAGTTTAAGACGGCTGATATTTGTAGTGATTGTCAAAAGATAATTTTAGATGCAGGAATATCAAATAAGATAGTTAATCAAATTATTGAGACTCTTGAATATTTAAGGTCTAAGATGTTGGCGATTGATAAATACAAACGTAGTATAGGGAGTTCTCCGATTAAGGTTGATAATGAGTCTGGGAATATAATTATAGTAGATTTAGACAACTATATGATTAAACTGACTCCATTAGAGAAAACTGTTTATCATTTCTTCCTAGGTCATCCAGAAGGTCTTTTTGCTTCTAAGATTTCTGATTATGAATACGAAATCAAAGAGCTCTATAATAAATATTCCAACATTTCAGATTTCCAAAAACACAATAAATATATTGGTGATTTACTAAGTCCTATGACAAATTCTATGCAAGAGAAGTTATCTAAAATTAGGAAGAAGTTTAGAGATGTTTTAGGTACTCATAAATATAGAGATTATGTTGTTTGTAAAGATGAGGTGGATGGGAAGTATAAAATAAAACTTGATAGAACATTAATTAGTTAGAGATGAACATACTTAAAAAAATATATAGACTATTAAATCAAAAGCAACTATCAAACTTTGTATGGTCCGACCTAAAGTTAACCATAGAAAATGAAGGTTATAATAATGGTGTTTTTGAGACTAGGAAGTTGATAGAGATCAAATTCTCAAATCACGATGATATTATCTATGATTATAATGTATTTCTAAATGAAGAAACTCAAAAACTTGTTATTTATACGACAATAATTAATGCATATCATTCAGATAAATCTAGAGATTGTTTAGTGTTAGCAAGCCATTTTAATTCAAAGCTAAATCATGGAATTGTTACAGTAAATCCAGAAGGTTCTAGTGTGAGTTATTTTCGAGAAGTAGACCTATTTACTTATTGTTTCTTCCCCGAAAGAATTATACCATTCATTGAGTCTCATTACCATACATCAAATGATGTTTTATGGGCTTTTAATAAGTTGTTAACTACGGATGAAGACCCAATCTTTATTTTTTCTGAACTGTTAAGGAGTAAGGCTACTGAATCGGAAGATAGTTCTAGTTGATGTTTGCAATCGAATCTCCATTTTTTAATTTATATAATAGCTTTTTTCTTACTTGACTATTTTCATCGCAAAACCAAAAGCTAACCATGTTTTTTGAATGGTGATTTTTATGCCTCGGATTAGCTACATCTACTAAAAATGAAATTGCTTTATAAATATCCTCTTTTCCAAATCCTTTAAAATATTCTTTGAAGTCTAATGGTTCATCGTCGAACAAATCTTTATACCCTAATCTTTTTCTGATTTTCACCATCTTATTTTCGTAAACTTATAACATCCTTTGATTAAGTCAAATGCCGAGCAATTGTTTTATACCTTATAATATTCACCTTCTACTCAACTTCAATTCCTCTTCTTAGAGAAAAACTCTATTGTTATGTAAATAACCCTATTTTAATTTAGTATTTTTTTTATGATTTCGCCATTTCTCCATATTTCAGAACTGATCAATTTGCCACTTATTTGATCCCAGCTTTTATGGACGCCATCTTTTAAGCCTTTTCTATATACCCCATAACTACTCAAATCATCAAATCCAGTAAACCAGTATATAAATAATCCATTTTTTACTCCGTTGCTGTAATAACCTTGAGATTCCAATAAGCCATCCGGCTTCCATGATTCTGATAAACCATTCTTTTCCCCATTTTTATAATTTACTTTAGACATTAAACCACTCTCACCATATCCATTTCTTAAACAAACAGCAATATGCTCTCCTTGTTTGAGTCCATTAATATATTCACCTTCATAATAAAGGTCTCTTAAGCCTTGTCTACAGAATCCATCTTTCATCTTTCCATCCTCATAAAACTCTATAAGTTTTATTTTTTTTATCTGTCCATTATCATAATATCTTTTAACACCATCTAAATCTGGAATTCCTTTGCTATAACTTATTTCTTCTAGCAATTGTCCCTTTTGATTCCAAGTTCTATTTAATCCATGTTGAAGTCCTTCTATATTGTTAAATTCAGATATCAATTGTCCCTTTTCATTCCAAGTTTTATTTAATCCATGTTGAAGTCCATTTTTATAATTCCTTTCTATTTCTACTTGACCACTCTCATTAAATAGTTTAAATGTACCATGATAATTTCCTTTAACGTAATGTATCTCTTTCATTATTTTACCTGATAGATAGTACATTAAAAATACTTTATCACTAACTCCATTATCATATGATCGATAGTATTTTACTTGATTACTATGACTATAAAATTCTTTATGGACTCCATGAAACTTATCTTTTTTGTATTTAATGTCAGTTATTAAACAATGTTTTATTTCTTCTACATTCATGTTTTGGTCCCCATCGTAGGTGATGACCCTATAACTCCAACTTTTATGTCTACCTTCCTTAAATCCATTTAAATACATTCCTTCATATTTAAGAATGCTTAAAAAACGATTGTTGTGAATCCATTTTCTATGTATACCATTAAGTTTCCCATATAAGTAATTTTTTTCTTCTATTTGGTCACCTCTAAAATTGTATATTCTCCAGGGTCCGTGAATCAATCCATTAATTAGAAAATAATTTTCTTTTAGACTACCATCCTCTCTATAGATATTCTTATGTTCTATTTTTTCTTTCATAGTACAGTTATAATCATGAATTAGTTGATTTCTCACTATTTTCTTAATCGTTTATTTTTTGTGCATGAAATGTTTAATCACTATTTCAATAATCATAATTAATATGAGGTCCGAGAAAATTACAACAATTACAAAACTAAAAACATATTAGTGCTAATATAAAGAGACCTTTTGTATTTGATAATTGGTTTTTAGAAGCTTTACTATCAAATGATAAAGACATGTAATTCAAAATTGTCCACAACAATACAATTATAGTTGTCGCTGCTCCAATAAGAAGCTCTGTACTCATAGCCTTTTGCATTCATTATTAGTTTATTTCAAAGATAGTGATTTATATTAGTTGTTATTTATTCCTTACAAGCTTGTAAATATCCCCAAGCACTTACTTTTATCTCTACGTTTGTACCAATATTAATTTAAATCCAACAAAATGGTACAGAAAAAAAACGTATTATCAAATTATCCTAGACATGAGTTTGTCTATGGGCGACTGTTTAAACGAAACGATTAATGGTTTCAATAAACAAATGGAATCTATTACCAGGTAATTACTGGTTGTATGGATGCGAGTTCGTATAACTATATCACACCAACTGGAGATGTATTGGTAGATGTAAATACAGATGATGGTTCTTGTATAGCTTTGCTATTAGGCTGTTTAGATGCCACAGCCTGTAATTATAGTGAACTCGCGAATACAGACGATAATTTATGTGAATATGCTGCAGAAGGATACGACTGCGAGGGCAATGAGTTATACGAAATAGGCGATCAAGTAGAAGGCGGAATGGTGTTTTATGTAGACGAAACAGGTCAGCACGGTTTGGTTGCGGCCTTGGAGGATTTAGGTCAATTTGAATGGGGTTGTTATGGAACGACGCTATCAGAAGCAGATGGACAAGCTATCGGCACAGGTTATCAGAATACCTTAGATATAGTTGCAGGCTGTTCAGAAACAAATACGGCTGCTTTCAATGCTTTAAACTCAACTACAGAAGGATATACAGACTGGTACTTACCCTCAAAAAATGAACTTTTAGAAATGTACAACACTCTTGGAAATGGTGGCTCACAAGGCAATATAGGCGGTTTCGATAATAACTGGTATTGGTCTTCCTCGGAGTACAATTATAGCCACGCGTGGTACGTCATCTTCGATGATGGTCACACCACTAGCGTCAACGAGAAGTACTCTACCTTCAGGGTTCGTATTATTCGCGCTTTTTAACTATTTACGTATACTTCGGTTCTGACGAATTTTTGGGATTTAGAATAAAACACACATACACAAAGATGAAATATCTACTACGCACAGTGCTACTAATGTTTCCACTATTATTGGTAGCCCAAACACCTCAAGGTATAAACTACCAAGCTGTAGCCTATGATGCAAATGGCTTTGAAATTGCCAACCAAGAGATTTCTATACGCTTAGGCATACTCCTAGAAACTACAGATGCAGAAAGCGGTTCTGTCGCATTAATTTGAGCGCCATCTAAAAATCCTATTTGAATTAGAGATTATGCGACTAATGAAAGGAAAGTTTTGAAATAGGATTTCTTAGAATTAACGATTTGATTCTTTCTAATAATACTGACTACTTCAATTCCCGCTAGTGTCCTCTGTGCGGATTCAAACTCTTTGAAACCAGTGTCAATAGCAATCCTTCGCTTTATGTTTCTGTGATCTTGTTCAACACAATTATTAAGGTATTTACACCTCCTAATTTTGATGTTTTTATACCAGAAATTATTTCTATTAACTGCTCTAATAGCAGAGAAATTAGAACCACTTTTATCAATGTTGATAATCCTTGGATTCTGATTATTAGCAATGGCTTTATTGAAGAACTTTTGAGCAGATCCTTTCATTCTTCTTTTGGTTAGAAGGAAGTCAACGGTGTCTCCAAATTTATCAACAGCTCTATAAAGATACCTGTCTTTACCAGCCACCTTAATATAGGTTTCATCCATCCTCCAACTAGTACAAACTCTATTTTTTCTTTTGTGCATAGATGCCTCAATCATAGGAGCGTACTTAAACACCCATCGTTGAATAGTAGAATGGTCAACCTTGACACCTCTAATCTTCATAAGCTCTTCAATGTCTCTATAGGAGAGTGTAAATCTAAACTTAAAGTAAACAGCTTGAAGAATAATGAATTTAGGATATCTGTGGTGCTTAAACATAGGAAGTAATTTTAAATCAAATCTAAAAAATCTATATTTGATATATTAATGCGACAGAACCGCCTTATAGGCCTAGTTATTAAAAAAATAACTAGGCCTATTTTATTTTGTATATTTGTTATATATATCCTTCCCATTATGAAAAAATTATTACTCTTAATCTTTGCCATTCCTTTTATTATATCTGCTCAAGAGATTGTTAATTCCAATTGGAATTGTGGAGAACCATTTGTTGATAATCGAGACAGTAAAGAATATTTAACTACCCTCATTGGAAATCAATGTTGGTTTGGAGAAAATCTTCAATATGTTCCAACTTATGGTTTTGACCCATTTCAAGAATGGTATATAAACAGAGATAATGGGTGTTATTGGGTTTATAATGATTCAATAGGAATAGTAGATTCTTTAGGGATTTATTATAGTTCTGATGTGATAACTAATTCTGAGATATGTCCATCAGGAACTAGGGTTCCTTCTCAGTCAGATTTATCAGATTTAAATTCTGTTCCAGGAGTAAATTCTGTAACACTCACCGAAGGTGGGTGGACAGAGTTTAATTTATTAGATAATATTTCTGCATATTCATTAAGTAATTCTCATTCTCCTAGTTTATCTGCAAATGGAGTCGTTGAATCGTATTTTGCATTTTATAACAGTAATGGGGCGGGAATTAATAATTCTCTTACTACTAGTTCTGCCCCTGCAGATAATCTACCTGTTAGATGTATTGTAAATGGAAATTCAACAAATGAACTAGGTACAATATCAGGATGTAAAGATTTTGTGGCCAATAACTATGCCCCACTAGCAACAGAAAATGATAGTATTTGTACTTATGAAATAATTTCATATAACGAATTTATGTTTACAAATCCTATGCCCCATTTAAGTTGGGGTTATGATGGTATTACAACTGGAGCTACAGAGAGTTATGGCTTAGTTAATACAAATTTACTGGTTGAGAATTTTAATCAAAATCAATCTGATAACCCTGCTAGTATTTGTTCAAATTTGAACTCGTTTAGCTATTCTGATTGGTATCTCCCATCAATAAGTGAAATGAATTCATTTAATACATTTACTCAAGACATCTATAAGTCTGATTATTATTGGTCAAGCACCGAACAAAATAATAATTACACCTATGTTACACACTTATCGAATACTAGTAGTTATGCCCATTTAAAAAGCACAAGTAACCCTGCATTTTGTATTAGAAAAAATGATTACGGATGTATAGATTCTACAGCATTAAATTATGATCAGTATGCAAACATAAGTGATGGCAATTGTATAGAAAAAGTATTTGGCTGTATTGATGATAATGCAGTCAATTTCAATTCTAATGCGAATGTTGAAGATTCATCATGTGAATATGAGGTTGTTTTAGATAATGGGTTTTATATAATTCCTTATGCTCTATCAGAACCTATGCAATGGGGGTTTTATGGTCTAGAGACGGGTGTTAACTCCTCAAATGGCCTTGCAAACACGAATGAATTAGATGCTGTTTTTAACACAATTAATGATACTACAATTACTCCAGTTTCTTATTGCATTAATTTGGAACTGTTTGGATTCGATGATTGGTATTTGCCATCTTATAGTGAAATGAGTCAGATAAATTCAAGCCTTTATAATGTATACCCTAATAATACTTATTTATGGACTAGTACTGAGATTAATTCAACAGAGTCATATTCATATAGAGTAAACGGTGGTGGGTACTCTAGTAATAAAGATTATGAATATGACTTTACCTGTATTAGAAAAGACTTTTTTGGCTGCACAGATAGTACTGCATTAAATTATGATATAATAGCAACAGTTGACGATGGCAATTGTATAGAAAAAGTATTTGGCTGTATGGATGATAATGCTGTCAATTTCAATTCTAATGCTAATGTTGAAGATTCATCATGCGGATATGAGGTTGTTTTAGATAATGGGTTTTATATAATTCCTTATGCTCTATCAGAGCCTATGCAATGGGGTTTTTATGGTCTAGAAACTGGTGCGTCATCTTCAAGTGATGGGATTTCAAATACATCCATATTAAATAATTTGTATTTAAGTTCGGATCAAAGTGTAACTACGCCTGCTTCATATTGTGTAAATATGGAACTGTTTGGATTTAATGATTGGTATTTGCCATCTAGTAGTGAAATGAGTCAGATAAATTCAAGTCTTTATAATATTTATCCTAGTAATACCTATTTATGGACTAGTACTGAGGTTAGTTCTACTACTTCATATACTCATAGAATAAATTCAAGTCAAAATTCATCTCAAAAAGATTATGAATATGACTTTACCTGTGTGAGAAAAGACTTTTTTGGCTGCACAGATAGTACAGCATTAAATTTTGATGAAGTAGCAACGTTAGATGATGGTAATTGTATAGAAAAAGTGTTTGGTTGTATAGACTCACATGCCTATAATTATAATTCTGTGGCAAATACAGAAGACAGTTCTTGTGTATATTTAAGTAGTCAAATTGTATTTGAAGAAGACTTTAATGACTTCTATTCAAACCTTACTGATATAGATAATTCAGTATGGGAGTATAGTACAAGTCTTAATAGCATTGTTACAAACACGTTCGATTCTAGCCCATTTTTAATCTCCCAAGGAGCTTACTATGTAGGAGATAATAACAATTATGTATTACCAATATATATTGACACTAATAACATAGATTCTCTTAGTTTAACGTTTGATTTTATTTTAGGACATTATGCTTATACTGATTATTTGTATGTTAGTAATGATAGTTTGAATTGGATTGAGATTGGAATATTTAATAGTGGTAATGAAAACACCAACTGGGATAGCCCAAGTGAATTTAGTATAGACTTTTCAAATTATATAAACGATACAATTTTCTTACGGTTTTATAGGCAACAATACTCCCAGAATTCTGATTACATTGCCATAGATAATATTAAATTATGGGCATATAATTTTGATTTGGGCTGTTCTGATTTAGAAGCAATAAATTACAATCCACTATCTGAAATTAATTATGGTGATTGTATTTATGCACTTAATGTTGATAGTGTATTTATGAATGAATATCAAAATCTTAATACAGAATATAATATCTTAGTTGAGAACTACGAAGACCTCTATAACTCAAGTGATACAGGCATTATATTCATAGATTTATATGAAGGTTGGAATATGATTGGATATGTACGATCTCAAGAACAGGATGTTGTTGCATCACTTCAAAATATAAATGCTAGTTTGGATTTTGTAAAAAACAATAATGGCGATGTATTTTGGCCAGAGTTCGGTTATAACTCTATTGGTAATTTCATTCCTGGTCAAGGCTATCAAATGAAATTGAAAAATGATGTATTAGATTTCTACTTCCCATTTGTTGATGGTTTAAGAATAGAATTGACTCCAACAGTACCGATGTGGGCTATAGATATGGCAGTTGCAATGCATCCGAACGATATTCGTACTCTAGTAAGAGTTGTGAATATGTTAGGCCAAGAAGTTAATCCAGCTACCCAATTTAATGGAGAAGTATTGCTGTACTTATACAACGACGGTACAGTTGAGAAGAAAATAGTTGAGTAATTAATCAAGTAACTGTTAATTAAATAGAAAGCCCTCTCATATATGCTAGGGCTTTCTATTTATAAGAAAATCAAGTTAATGCTACAATCCAGTTTTTTTCAAATCTGAGAGCATAATACTCCCAAGTTTAATAACCACCATACATGAAATAAGGATGCTTATACCCAATCCAATTGTTTTAGCTGCCTTCTTATAGCTTTCCAATGTATCAGGAATTAAACCCTTATTCATGTTAATAATACTGCTTATCTGTTTAGTTGTATCCTTTGTCATCGTCTTTCGTTTTTGTTAGCTGGGACGCAATTACACCAGAGCCAACTATTAATGCTACCACAATCAAGTATTTTAACCAAGGATTCGATCCTGGTGTATTGCTCTGTGGGTTCAAAGTATTGTTTTTAGCCGCTTGGCTCATTTCAGCAAACAATAGTTCGTCTGCTGGCATTGGAATTGGTGCTTTCATCTTTTTCTAATTTTAATTAATTCTTGATTTGAGGTATTGTAGATATGAAACATATATCGGTAGGAGTAGAAAAACCCAATACTCTCTATTCTAGAGAATCCAACAAAGGCATCACGATTAAATCCCTCAGCTACCAAATTGTTTAAAAAACAAACAACTTCCTCTTTTTGATATGCCGTGTGATAATTTGCTAGAATCCTATCGTTGTGCCTTAACGTAGTTTCAATTTCAAGTTCTTTCTCCCTCACTTTTTTTCGTTTACCGTGATTGTACCCAAAGTCTGCATGTTGCTTGTTTAAATAAATCTGGTTTGTTCTGTTGGGCTGAAATTCGTGCCCACAACCACATTTGCAATCCAGAATTGGAATGGGTCTAGGAGGTGTTGCATCCTCTTTCTTTTTAGCTCTTGCCATAGTTTAGTTTTAGATTAATGATTAGAAATAATTCTTCTCAAATCTTCAACCATTTGGTTCGACAATAGTCCTACAAGGGGAGCCAGTTTTAAAGCCTTGACGTAAGTCAAGGCTTTTTTTTGCTCGAAATTTGCACGGTCAATGT
>Ga0308003_1000904_pt1 | contig 13213 bp, 5 predicted proteins | sample Neamet36_FD_203159 | JGI IMG/M metagenome (GOLD analysis project Ga0308003, IMG submission 203159) | Marine microbial communities from water near the shore, Antarctic Ocean - #36 | ecosystem: Environmental > Aquatic > Marine > Unclassified | place: Southern Ocean | collected 2014-06-06
TTAACGAATTGGCCTTTAACTACGATTCATTAGCGAATACAAATGACAATTCTTGTTATGCTATTATCGAAGGATGTATGGATACTCAAGCAGATAACTATAACGACTACGATGGTAATGGTTATTCTAATGCACTTACTGGATTAGTTACTACAGATATTAATACTTCAAACGAAGAGTCTTGTATTTACTACGGATGTACAGATGCTTCTGCCTTTAATTACGATGCTTCTGCAAATGCCGACAATGGTACTTGTATTGCTGTGGTTATTGGATGTACAAATTCTGATTATATAGAATACAATACTGAAGCAAATACTGACACAGGAATGTGTCTTACTGTAATTGTTGAAGGTTGTACAGATGTTACAGCATTTAATACAACTGACGGAGCAAATACCGATAACGGAACTTGTTATGTAGTAATTGAAGGTTGTTTAGATGCTAACGCAATCAACTTCAATGATTATGATAACGATTTAGCTTCGAATATTTTAACAAACAATATTCTAATTGACATTAACACAAATATTGATGAATTATGTGAATATTTAGGTTGTACTTCTGAATGGGCTGATAACTATATGGTTACTGCTACTATAGACGACGCCTCTTGTTTTAAAGATGGTTGTATGTCTGACTGGGCAAATAACTACGATGTTGTAGCTACTATAGATGATGCTTCTTGTTACTTAAACGGATGTATGTCTGATTGGGCTGATAACTATGATACATTAGCTACAATAGACGATACTTCTTGTGTAAGATTAGGTTGTACTTCTGAATGGGCTGACAACTATGATACACTTGCTACTTTAGACGATGAAAGTTGTGATAGAGTAGGGTGTACTGCAGATTGGGCAGACAACTTAGATACTTTAGCAACTATCGATAATGGCTTATGTTTTAAAGAAGGTTGTACTTACGAATTCATGTTCAACTATGATGCTTTTGCTACAATAGACAATGACTCTTGTATTGCATTTATATATGGATGTACAGATTCTTTAGCCTTAAACTATGATGCATTAGTTAATACAGATGATAATTCTTGTATTACAATTGTACTAGGTTGTATGGATGCTTTAGCAAATAATTTTAACGCTCAGGCAAACGTTGCTGGTTCTTGTGCATTCTATGGATGTATGGACGACACAATGTTTAATTACCTAGCAGATGCGAATATTGATACTGATCCTACAATTTGTGAGCCATTTGTTTACGGTTGTATGAACGATACCATGTTCAATTATAATGCAGATGTAAACACAACAGATAATTCTTGTGTTGAAATACTAATGGGTTGTATAAACGATACCATGTTTAATTATGATCCAACTGCTAATACAGAAGACATTTCTTGTATTGAGGTTTTAACTGGATGTTTAGATACATTGGCTTTCAATTATAATCCTTTAGCAAATACTTCTTCAGAATGTATTGCAGTATTAGAAGGATGTATGGATTCATTAGCATTCAACTTTAATGCTTTAGCAAATACATCTTCAGAATGTATTGCAGTATTAGAAGGTTGTACTGATGAATTAGCATTTAACTTTGACGCTTTAGCAAATACATCAGATACTTGTATTGATGTGGTTACAGGTTGTATGGATAATGCATTTATGGAATTTGATTCTAATGCAAATACACATATTCAAGCAAATTGTATTACTGTAATTACTTACGGTTGTATGCTAGTAGATTATGTTGAATACAATCCTCAAGCGAATGTTTCAGATAGCTCATGTAATTTAATAGCAAATCCTGGTTGTACAGACCAAGCTGCTCTGAACTACGATTACACAGCAAATCAAAACGATGGTTCTTGTTACCCATATATTTATGGTTGTATGGATGTGCTTTCAGATAACTATGTGTCTATAATAGGAAACCTTAATGCAGATATTAATACTAACGATTCTGATGCTTGTATTTACTACGGTTGTATTTATGAATCAATGTTTAACTACGATGAAAATGCAAACACAGACGATGAGTCTTGTATAGCATTTGCTTACGGTTGTATTGATACTACTGCATGTAACTTCAGTACTGAAGCTAATACAACAGACGGTTCTTGTACTTATGCAGCTGCTAACTTAAACTGTGAAGGTGATTGTTTGTCTGATACAGATAACGATGGTGTTTGTGATGCACTAGAAATTGCTGGATGTACTGATGCTACTGCTTGTAACTTTGCAGAACTAGCAACAGAAGAGGATGAGTCTTGTACTTATGCTGCAGCTAACTTAAACTGTGAAGGTGATTGTTTGTCTGATACAGATAACGATGGTGTATGTGATGAAAATGAAATTGCTGGTTGTACAGATGCTATTGCTTGTAACTACGATTCACTTGCAACTGAAGATAATCTTTCATGTGAGTTTGCAACTGAATATTATTCTTGTGATGATACTTGTATTTCTGATATAGATAACGATGGTGTTTGTGATGAGAACGAAATTGCTGGATGTTTTGATGCAACTGCTTGTAACTACAATGTAGATGCGACTGAAACTGACAATACTTTATGTGAATATCCTTCAACTAACTTAGACTGTAATGATACTTGTTTAAATGATGAAGATGGAGATTTAGTTTGTGATGAAAATGAAATCGCAGGTTGTATGGATGTAACTGCCGATAACTATAATGAGTTTGCAACTGATGTTGCAGCTTGTGAGTTTGTAGGTTGTATGGATGCTTCAGCATTTAATTACGATTCTTTAGCAAATACTGCTGGTGACTGTATTGCTGTTGTTGAAGGATGTATGAATCCTATATCTGGATTATTTGACCCTATCGCTAACGTACAAGATGGTTCTTGTGAGTATATCGGTTGTATGGACGAAGCATTTGATACTTACGATTCAAACGCAAACGTAAATAACGAAGCTGCTTGTGGAAACTACGGATGTACTTACGAATGGGCATATAACTACGATGATTCTGCATCTTTAGACAATGGAACTTGTGAACCATTTATAGTTGGTTGTACAGATATTACTGCACTAAACTATAATGACGTAGCGAATACGAATGATAATACTTGTATTGCAGTTGTAGAAGGTTGTATGGACACAACAATGTTCAACTTTAATGCAGCAGCTAACGTGTCAGACGATTCATGTATTCCTTTTATTAGTGGTTGTATAGATACTACCGCATTTAACTTCAACGCAGACCTTAATGCAAATACAGATGATGGATCTTGTATCGCTGTAATTGCTGGTTGTACAGATGTAAGTGCTGATAACTATACTTATCCAATTGGAAATGTATTGGTTGATATTAATACTGTAGATAATACAGCATGTATATACGAAGGTTGTATTTCTGACTGGGCATTTAACTTTGATGCCGATGCAAATACAAACAACGGAACTTGTTACCCTGCAATATCTGGTTGTACTGATGATTCAGCACTTAATTTTATTACACTTACAGGTAATGTGTATACCGATGTAAATACTGATGACGCTTCTTGTTATTATGTAAACGGTTGTATGGACAATACAATGTTTAACTATAACGAATTAGCTGATAACGATGATGGTTCTTGTATTACTATTGAAGAAGGTTGTATTATCTCTTCGATGTATAACTTCAGTGGCTCAGCAAATACCGACAACGGGTCTTGTTACCCAGTTATAGAAGGTTGTTTAGATGCGGAAGCAGATAACTTCATTACACTTCTTAACGATGTTCAAGTAGATGCGAATACCGAAAATAATACTTGTACCTATTTAGGTTGTACTTCTGACTGGGCAGATAACTACGGTGTAACAGCTAATCCAAATGCAACTGAGTTTGCTAATATTGATGATGGTTCTTGTGATCGTTTAGGTTGTATGAATTCTGACTCTGATAATTATGATGATTTAGCAACTACAGATGATGCATCTTGTTATAACGAGGGTTGTATGGCCGAATGGGCAGATAACTACGATGATTTAGCTACACAAAATACTTTATTAGACGATGCGTGTTACCATGAAGCTTGTACTTCTGATTGGGCAGATAACTATGATTACTTAGCAACTGATGATGATGGTTCTTGTGATCTTTTAGGATGTATGAATTCTGATTCAGACAATTACGAGCCTTTAGCTACTACAAACGATGGTTCATGTGAACGTTTAGGTTGTATGTCTGAGTGGGCAGACAACTACGATGAATTAGCGACTATAGATGATAGTTCATGTTACCGTTTTGGTTGTATGTACTCATCAATGTTAAACTTTGATTCTCTTGCAACAGTAGATGCAAATCTATGTGATGCTGAATTAGCTTTCCTTAATACAGAATTAGCAACTGCAGAAGACTCTTTACAAGCAATATTTGATGCAGAAATTAGTACACTTAATAACGCTCATACTGCTGAAGTAGGACTACTTAATGAAGAGATTTCTTCTTTAGTGTATGAGGTTGACAGTTTAGAATCTGATTTAGAAACTGCAAACGAAGAAATTGATAACTTGAATGATAGCGTTTCTGGTCTTAATGATTCTATTGCTATCTTAAATGATGTAATTGAAGGTTTAGAAGAACAAATACTTGATTTACAATCTGATGTTTCGGACTTAGAACAAGAAATTATAGACTTAAATAATGCTCATCAATCTGAAATAGATTACTTAAATACCCAACATTCTGCAGATGTAGCACTTATCTATTCTAATTGTCAAATAATTATAGATGGTAAGGATGAAGTAATTTCTCATAAAGATTCTTTAATTTCAGTTTATATATCTGAGATTACTGGTTTAACTATTGAAGTAGCAGGATTAGAAAATGAATTAGCAATTGCCTCAAACGAGTCCGTAACAGATTCTACACTAATTGCTAGTTTATACTCTCAGATTGCACAGAAAAATGTGCAAATAAGTTCATTAAGTTCTGAGAAAGCTGCATTACAATTAGTGTTAAATGCTACCGATTTAGATTTAACTCTTGCACGAGATTCTATAATTGTACTTCTAAGTAGTGAAGAAGAACTACAAAGTGAATTAGATGTATGCTTAGCTAATAACATTCTTACTCAAACGTCTTTAAATACAATGATATTAGAATTGCAAATTAATTCTGACTCATTAGATCAAGCAAATTTAGAGATAGCATCGCTTAACGCGCAACTAGCACAATGTATTGCTAACGGTGCTTCTGCGAATGATTCTATTGTGACTCTTAACGGTTCGATTCAGGTTTTACTTCTTGAGATAGCTACAAAAAACACAGAGATCGATGCTTTAGAAACTGCAAATGCTGATTTATCAAGTCAAGTAGTAAGTCTTACTGTTGATCTTGCAACTGCTAATGATTCTATTGTTGCTCTTAACATAGAGATTGACAGCTTAGAACTTGTTGTTGAAGATTTACTTGCTGTAAACGATAGTTTAGAGTATGTAATAACTACTGCTAACGACTCAATATTTACGTTAAATGCACAAGTTGATGAATGTGAGATTGCTCTTACAGACTGTCTAGAAAATCCAGCTCTAATAGCAATAGAAGTTGATTTACTTTCAGGATGGAATATCATCGGTTATACTTTAGCTATACCACAAGATATCGTAGCGACCTTCGATGATATTGATGATTATATTCAGATCGTTAAAAACAATTTAGGGCAGACTTACTGGCCAGAATATGGATTTAATGGTATTGGAGATTTAATTCCAGGTCAAGGTTACCAATTGAGGTTAACAGAAGGAATTCTTAATTATAGTTTCCCTGTAGTAGATGCTCGTATTGAATTGACTCCTACTGTACCACAATGGGCGATAGACATGGAAACCCTAGTTCACCCGAATGATATTAGAACTCTTGTAAGAGTTGTTAATTTAACAGGTCAGGAGGTTAATCCGGAATATGAAATTAAAGGTACTGTACTCTTGTACATGTTTAATGATGGCTCTGTAGAGAAAAGATTAAACCAATAAGAGAAGTTATTTTAATTTTAGACTATAGATATGAATAACTTATATAAATTTTTAGCAATCGTACTGTTAGCTCTTCCCTTAAAGGGACTAGCGCAGTGTGATCTTCCTGGATATTTTTCTGGCAACACAGGTGCGAATATGACTGTAATGTTACTCCCTGGCTTTGTGAGTTCATTAAATACAACAGATGAAAACGCTTATATAGTAGCATTAACTGTCGATGGTTTAGTCGTAGGTTTTGCAGATTTATTTGGAATCAGTCAAACGTCACTTGCTGTTTGGGGTGATGATGCTTCTACTACAGAAATTGATGGTGCATTAGCTGCTGAGTCTATTTCTTTTCAATTAGTGAATGGTACTAGTCTTTATGATGTTGTAATGCCAGCTCCTATTTCTTATACGACTAATGGTTTAGCTGCCCAAGTTGCTCCAGCTACTTTAACTGAAGTTGTTTGTATAGACGATCCAGTTCTGGGATGTATTTACGAATGGGCAGATAATTATGATTCATCAGTTAATACTGATGATGGTACTTGTACTTTAAGTGCTTGTACATCTCCTTGGGCGGATAATTATGATGCTAATGCAACTAGCAATGATGGTTCTTGTGTTCTAGAAGCATGCACCTCTACTTGGGCTGATAATTATGATGCTAATGCAACATCAGATGATGGTTCATGTTATTTAAATGGATGTTCTTTTTTATGGGCAGACAATTACAATTCAAATGTTACTTCAGACGATGGATCATGTATTCTTTTTGCTTGTACTTCTAATTGGGCAGATGATTATGATGCTAATGCAACTAACGATGATGGTTCTTGTACACTAGAAGCGTGTACCTTATCGTGGGCAGATAATTACGATTCAAACGCTACTAGTGATGATGGTTCTTGTTTTCGTATGGGTTGTACTAACACGGTAGCAACTAATTACGATATACTTGCAACTGATGATGACAACAGCTGTTTGATTGAGGGTTGCATGAATTCTCTAGCAGACAATTATAATAATGAAGCTAATGTACCTACCTATTGTGCTTTCTTAGGTTGTACCGATACTTTAGCTTGTAATTTATCAAGCATAGCAAATGAAGATGATGGTTCTTGTACTTTACCTATTGAGTTTTATAACTGTAATGGAGATTGTTTATCTGATATCGATGAAGATGGTATTTGTGATGAACTAGAAGTGCTCGGTTGTCAATCTGCTTCTGCAGACAACTACAATTATTTAGCTACAGATGCAGGAATATGTATTTATTTAGGTTGTATGGATGAATTAGCAACTAATTATGATCCAAATGCAAATACTAGTAATAATACCTGTTATTTAGAAGGTTGTATGAACCCTAGTGCTTTAAATTATGATGAGTTTGCAACACTAAATAATGAAAACTTATGTGTGTATAGTGTAAGTAGTTTACCCTGTGTATTACCTAACGAATACAGTGGCTTAATTACTGGCTCAAACATGAATGTTTTATTTACTTCAAATTTCTCAGTGAATTTAAGCATCAGTTCTCCTCAAGCTTATATTGTTGCAATGACTCCTAATAATTCTATTGTTGGTTCTACAAACATTCAACAATCGATGGTTAGTTCTATTACTATTTGGGGAGATGATTCTCAAACTGAAAATATAGATGGAGCTCTTAGTTGGGAACAAATTTCTTTTTATTTAGTAGATGGGAATAATTACTTCCACCTAGATTTAGGTGAAAATGTAAACTACACTGAAAACCAAACACTTGTTGTAAACACCTTATCAAATGTTCAAACTTTATGTTTAAATGGTGCTTTAACACAAATTACAATTTTAGGATGTACTGACCCTACTGCATTTAATTATATAAATCCTGTAGGTAACGAGTCTATCGATGTAAATACCGAAGATGGTACTTGTATCTATTCAGATCAAAATAATTGTGTATTCCCATCTTTATATACCGGAGGTATTACTGGAAGTAATATGAGTTTATTGTTTACTCAAGACTTCATGAATTCTTTACCAAATCTTCAAGAATCTGCTTATATCGTAGCATTAAATGCAGGAAATATAGTCTTTGGTTCTGAGCTAATTGCTGGTGCAGATATGACGTCATTAACTATTTGGGGAGATGATTCTGGAACGCTTGCATTAGATGGTGCAGCAGAGTCAGAAGAATTAAATCTATATTTAGTAAACGGTACAAATTTATACGACCTAATTCCATACCAAAATTTGTCTTATTCAAATAATTCAATGCTTATTTTTAATGAAGATGCATCAATTACGAGTCTTTGTTCAAATGGTTTAGTTGTGTTTATGGAAGGTTGTACAGACAGTGAGGCTAGTAATTTCAACTCTTTAGCAACTGATGATGATGCTTCTTGTGTTTATGAAGGTTGTACTTACGATGCGTTTTATGAATTTGATGCTAACGCTTCAATAGAAGATCAATCTTGTGAAAATGTAATTATTACAGGTTGTACAGATGTTTTGTTTGTTGAGTATAACTTAATAGCGACAGAAGATGATGGTTCGTGTGTTTATTCAATTGCACGTATTCTAGAGCTAGAAAATATCGAATATTTATATTATGAACTAGTGCCCGAAAATGAAGCTCTAGAAAGTTTTGCGGCTCCTATACCAATAGATTTATTCCAAGGTTGGAATATTATTGGTTATAATATAAATTATCCTCAGAATACTGCAGCGTGCTTCGATGCTGTTTCAGAAAGTATTGTAATTGCAAAAAACAATAGAGGTTTTATCTACTGGCCTGAAATAGGTTTTAATGGTATTGGTGATTTAGTTCCTGGGCAAGGATATCAAATATATATGTCTAGTGAAGTTGATAATTTCACCTTTGTAGATGTGAGCGATTTACGTGTAGACTTATCTCCAACTATACCTCAGTGGATGATTGATGCTACTCCTGTACATCCAAACGATATTCGCACTCTTGCAAGAGTTGTGAATATGTTAGGTCAAGAAGTTAATCCTGCTACTCAATTAAAAGGAGAGGTATTATTGTACTTATATAACGACGGTACTGTAGAAAAAATAATTAAGTAGAATAAGTACTACATAAAAAAAGGGACTATGTAAATAGTCCCTTTTTTTATTTAAATATATGTCTGCAAATAATTCATCAGCACTTAGGTATTCTCTTAATTACAAGCGTCCCAAATAGCATCTTTAGGAGCTGGGGCAGTAATAGTAATTTCTTCCTTTTTTATAGGGTGTATAAAGTTGATTTCTCGTGCGTGTAAACTTATAGATGCATCTTTGTTCGATCGTTTTGCACCGTATTTTAAATCGCCTTTAATAATTGATCCTATGGTAGATAGTTGCACTCTAATTTGATGGTGTCTTCCTGTAATAGGTTTTACTTGTAGTAAGGTATAACGGTCTAGTTTTTTTAGAACGGTATAATCTAAAACTGAATTTAAAGCACCTTCATAAGGTTTAAGGTAAGCCCTAGATTTGTTTTTTTGCTGATTCTTAATCAAATAATGTTCTAGTCTATCTTCGCTTTTTAAAGGCGGGTTTTCAACAATAGCCCAGTAGGTTTTCTGAATAGTTTTTTCTCTAAAGAGTGCATTCATACGAGCCAAAGCCTTACTTGTTTTGGCGAATATTACAAGTCCACTTACTGGTCGATCTAAACGGTGTATAACACCACAGAATATATTCCCTGGCTTGTTGTACTTTTCGCGTAAGTAAGCTTTTACAAACTCTCCTAAAGGCTTATCGCCTGTTTTATCTCCTTGCACTAAATCTCCTGCTTTTTTATTTACAGCGATTATGTGATTGTCTTCGTAAAGAACCTCTAGCATTAATATTGTTCTTTTTCGTTTGGGAAATCAAGTGATTTCACATCCTGTACATACTCTTTTATTGCGCCTGTAATTTCATCGAATAAGGATAAGTAGCGTCTTAAAAAACGAGGACTAAACTCATGAGTCATACCTAACAAATCATGTGTTACTAATACTTGTCCATCTACTCCAGCTCCTGCACCAATTCCTATAACAGGAATAGAAATACATTCGGCTACTTTCTTTGCCAATGCCGCAGGTACTTTTTCTAATACTAATGCAAAGCAACCTGTAGCTTCAAGTAATTTAGCATCTTCTATAAGTTTATTAGCTTCCTCTTCTTCTTTCGCTCTTACAGTATACGTACCAAATTTATAGATCGATTGTGGTGTTAAACCCAAGTGCCCCATAACAGGAATACCAGCAGTTAATATTCGTTGAACCGATTCTATTATTTCTGCACCACCTTCCAGTTTTACGGAGTGTCCGCCAGATTCCTTCATTACTTTAATTGCAGAGTTTAAAGCTTCTTTAGAATTACCTTGGTAAGTACCAAAAGGTAAATCTACCACTACCAAAGCTCTGTCTACTGCTCTTACCACAGAAGATGCGTGGTAAATCATTTGATCTAAAGTTATAGGTAAGGTGGTCTCGTGTCCAGCCATCACATTAGATGCCGAATCTCCCACTAAAATCACATCTATACCTGCCATATCTACCATTTTAGCCATGGTATAGTCGTAGGCAGTTAGCATACTTATTTTTTCACCATTACGCTTCATTTCCTGAAGCACATTGGTCGTTATCTTTTTGAAATCTTTTTTGTGAATAGACATATTATTCTGTTTCTAAGATTGGACTTGTTGTTATAATAGAATCAATTCGCATAGAATCGACTCGTATAGAATCTACTAAAAAGGTGTCTGCTGGCAAAAATACAGTATCTATCGTACAAAATTTAGTTAATACGGAATCAATAAAGTGTTGCTCTTCCATTTTCTTGTCAATTACTTTTAGAAACAATTCTAATTCTAAATTTTCAAAATGTAATTTCACGTTTACTAAGGAGTCAGAGAGTATTTTGTTTTCAATTTTTAACTGTCGGTTTTCTAACGTATTGTTAATTACCTTATGACTCAAGTCCATTAATAAATTAACATGGTTTGTGTCTACAGCTGATTTAATAACAGCATATTCCGTATTTTCTTTATCCAGTTGTTTATTAATCAATCGCATTGTTTTAAGCTGGTTTTCTAGAATACGAATTGCATTTTGTAATTCTAATGCTCTAGCATCAAGCGATTGTTCTAACTCTTGAGTAAGTTTTTCGTTATCGGAAATCAGATCTCTTACTTCATCATCCGTTAAATAAATTTTAGATTTATCTCTATACAACTCATCTGCATGGATGCTTATAAAATCTATTCTACCTTTTGTTTCGGGACCTATAAATAAACCAAAACTTCCAGCTTCCAGTCCTTCAATTCTAAAACTATAAATGAGTACTCCATTCATATATAAGTCGTGGTCAGAACCGTTTGTTTTTATATTGATGTCGTTGTACTCGTTAATTCCTTTAATGGCAGAATTTTTCATCCAACCTTCTTTTCCCTCAGTACTTACAATTTTATATTTCCCATCTACCAATTGCCGAACTCTAAAACGGTGAAACTTATTTATATCACAGATTATTGCCGATTGCCCATCTTTACTTGCTCTTAAAATAAGTCCTAAACTCTGACTCATACTTTCTACAGGACCTAACATCAACGAAGTTCGAATACTAAAACTGTTTAAATCGTTCTCCCAGGCTCCCATTATTGCATAAGGAGTGCCAGCTTTAGTACGATTCATAAAGTACTCGCCATCGTCGAAAACAAAGAAATTATCGTCGTTAGTAAGTACAGGCCAAATAGTGTTTAATTCACTAAACGACTCGTCTAGCATTAATTGATTTAGTTTTTTATGTACAGTTTGTTGTCCTATAAGCTGTAAGCTAAAGAAAAACAGAAGTGTATAGAGGCATGATAATTGTTTCATAGTCGGGAATTATTTAACTAACAAAAGTAAGAAAATATTATACCTTTGTTTCATGATTAGAAAAACACTTTTATTCCTAAGTTCTATCGCACTTTTTACGTCGTGTGATAATGATTTGCAAATTATTGCTGACTGGAAAGATGTACCTGTAGTATATGGTATACTTAACGCAGAAGACACTGTGCATTATGTAAAATTAAACAAAGCCTTTTTAGGACAAGGTGATGTTATGATGATGGCTCAAGAGTTTGATTCTTTAAACTATTCTGGTGAAGATGTAGGTTTGCGTCTTTTAGAAATGGAAGAAAGCAATATTCCTAATAGCGATTACGTGCAACGTAAACAAATAGAACTCGAACCTACAGATGAGTTTGTTAAACCTGAAGGTGTTTTTAGTTCTCCTACGCAAATAATTTACAAAACAGCTGAAGAAATAAATTCAAACTATTTTTACACTGCTGAAGTTTATAGGAAATCCAACGATACGTTAATTGCGTATACTCAAAATCCTATTACTATTATTAAACCTGTTAATATTACAAAGCCTAATAGTTTTTCTCCTTTAAACATAACGCCTACTGGATATGTGCCAAAAGTAGAATGGAAAAGTGTTGCTGGTGGTGACCTGTATGAGCTTTCAATGAGTTTTCACTATATGGAATTCCCGATATCTGGTGGAAGCGATACCCTATATAAATCTATAGAACTAAATTTCCCTACTCGTTTGTCTAATGATTCTGGAGGAGGACAGAATATGAGTTATTCTTTAGAGTTTTATCAGTTTTTAAATTTCATTGCCGCTAATATAGAAGAAGATCCTACAGTTCGTAGACTGGTTGTTGGAATGGAGGCTGCTCAAGTAGTTTCTGGTTTTGCTATTTCTCATGCTTGTTTAGATTTTACTCTTTATGCTGCAGGCGAAGATTTATCGACCTATTTAGTATTAAATCAAAACACCAACTCTTTGGTACTTGATAGACCCGAATATTCTAATATTGAAAATGGTATAGGGATTCTCTCTTCTCGTACTTACGATATTGTAGAAAGCGTAAAGATTACGAATTCTTCTAACGACGAAATTTCAACAAACGAAATTACAGAGCATTTAAATTTTGGTTACTTCCAATTGAATGGCGATAACGAAATAGAGATCTCGTACGGAAACTAGACAGTCTGTCATTTTAATTGTCATGTTTTGATAGTCTTTCTGTCAAAACATGGCTTTTTTTATGCTTTAAACTTTCTTTAGTCTATTGGCATAGAGATTGACTTATGCAGCAACAGAAACAAACAAGAACTAATTAATACATTGAGATTATGAGTAAAATTATCGGAATTGACTTGGGAACAACGAATTCTTGTGTATCAGTAATGGAAGGTAATGAACCTGTCGTTATTGCTAACTCAGAAGGAAAAAGAACA
>Ga0308003_1000916_pt1 | contig 13149 bp, 14 predicted proteins | sample Neamet36_FD_203159 | JGI IMG/M metagenome (GOLD analysis project Ga0308003, IMG submission 203159) | Marine microbial communities from water near the shore, Antarctic Ocean - #36 | ecosystem: Environmental > Aquatic > Marine > Unclassified | place: Southern Ocean | collected 2014-06-06
GGCGTGACTGTCACAGGCGAACTAGCGGCTACAACCCTCGTAGGAGACGGTTCCTCTCTGACTGGTATTGTTGGCGTGGAAACAGGCATAATTTCATATTTCGCTGCCACGACAGCCCCTTCAGGCTTTATAAAGGCTAACGGAGCAACACTTAGTCGTACAACCTATGCCAACCTGTTTGCAGTTATTGGTGAAACCTTTGGCGCTGGTAACGGGTCTACAACATTCTTGATACCTGACTTACGCGGAGAGTTCTTACGTGGATTGGATGATGGCAGAGGGATAGACGCCTCGCGTGTATTCGGGTCTGCACAGGGTGACGCCATTCGAAACATCACTGGAACATTAACGGCATCTAAGCCTCCAGCAGCTTCAGGTGCGTTCACTGTTGTAGGTGGACAAGGTGGCGGTTCAGATGGTGGGCAGAACACAGCAAGTCTATACACATTTAATGCCTCAAATGTTGTACCTACCGCTGCTGAGAACAGACCCCGCAACTTAGCTCTACTTGCTTGTATAAAATTCTAGGAGAAACAGAATGAATGTTTACCAAACAGATGAGAGTGGTATCCTTGTGGGTGTCACATCAGCAGACCAAGACCCCTTAGACAGCAGCAGGCGACTTATCCCAGCAGGTTGCGTAGAGACCGCTCCACCCGCATATGCTGAAGGACAGTTTGTGCGCTGGGGTGGTTCCTCATGGTCTATAGAGGACATAGAAGTAATAGAGCCTGAGCCTGCTACGGTGCCGCCTACTCAAGAAGAGATATCTCGTGCAGAACGAAATGATTTACTGGCTGTATCAGACTGGACACAGCTAGCGGATGCGCCTGTCAATAAAGACGCTTGGGCATCTTATAGGTCTTTGCTGAGACACGTACCTGAGACAGAAGGTTGGCCTAACAACATAGTGTGGCCTACGCCCCCAGAGTAAAGGATAAATTAATGCTACAAATAATACCCCTACTAACGCCTATCATAACTAAACTAGTGGGACGACTTGTCCCCGATAGTGACAAGGCAGCAGAGGTCGAGCGAGAAGTAAAGCTAGCACTACTAGAACATACAGACTCCCTTGAGCAAATGAGGGGCAAGATTGTCCTTAGCGAAGCAAAGTCAAGTAGCTGGCTAACCGCCTCTTGGCGTCCTCTATTAATGATGGTTATCGTGGCCATTGTCGCAGTAAACTATTTAATCTTCCCCATACTTAACTTGTTCATAGAACAGGAGCTTATGATTGACCTGCCTCTCGAACTGTGGAACCTTCTACAGATTGGTGTTGGTGGATACATTGTAGGTCGTTCGGGCGAGAAGATGGTAGATAAGTGGAAAGGTTAAACTATGAAGTTCACTAAAATGAAAGACAAGATGACCAGCATCTTTGGCAAAGGAGGTAAGAAACTTGTACCTACCTTTGATTGGAAGTTTGGTTCACGCTCCTTGCAGAAGCTACAAGGTGTAGATGACAGGATAGTAAGGGTTTGTCATCTCGCCCTAACGTACAGTAGCATAGACTTTGGTATTACCTGTGGTATGCGTACTCAGGCAGAGCAAACACAGCTACGGCTCAGTGGTGCAACTCAAATAAAGCACTCTCGTCATCAAGACGGGGCTGCTATAGATGTTGTTGCCTATGTGAACGGTAAGGTCTCTTGGGACTTGCAACACTACATCACCATAGGCGAAGCGTTTGCCTTAGCTGCTAAAGAACTAAATGTGCCAATACGTTGGGGTGCTGCTTGGACACACGACCTAAGCGAGAGCCTTGCACTACAGGCTCACACTGAGTATGTTGCGCTTAGGCGTTCTCAAAATAAGAAGCCATTTATTGATGGTCCACACTTCGAAATACCTAAATAATAAATACTTGACCCTTATGATAATACAAATTGGGACAGACTCTAAGTAGTCTGACAGTCCCTTAAGGTGGGGTGAGTTATACACTCATCCTGCTGCTTTCTTTTCATGGTTAAAAAATACTTGACCCTTATGACCCCCGACCCCTCCCTATATATACTATAACTATATTTAAGGATACACCTAAGATACTATTGTTCTTGTGTATCTTTTAATATAATAATACCAACCAACAACACAAGGGCATAAAGCCCATTAATCTAATAATGAGGTAAACATATGTCACTAGTTAAGACAGCTGCTAGTTCTCATAAGCGTGGAGTAGAAACTCCTTCTGCATCGTACATGTCCTTAAAACCACTATGGCAAAAGTCCCGTAGTGTCCTTCAAGGTCAAGCCCATGCTAAAGCTCATGACGAATACATCGAACATGATTATGCTAATTTGCTTATACCCTTTTCCCCTAGCATGACGCAACAACAATACGACTTCTATAAAGCAGAAGCAGAACTACCGGGCCTTACTACTCAGTATGCTCGTGTGTTAATATCTGCGCTATTACGTAAACCATCACAACTTGAGCTTCCTGAGTTCTTGGGTGATGATGCTTACAACTGGCTAACTAAAGACTTTACACTTGATGGTGCTTCTATGTTTAACTTCCTAGATGAAGCTATCTGGGAAGAGTTACAGACATCCCGTGCTTGGGTCTATGTTGACTCCCCTCAAGTCACAGATGAAGACTATGAGAGGATGTCACAAGAACAACGCATGAAACTCGCCCCGTACCCTGTCGTTATGAAGGCAGAGAACGTAATCAATGTACAAATAAAAGCACATCCAGTCACACGTATTAAACAGCTTTCCCGTTGGACCACACGTTATATCACTGAGGAATACTCTGATGATAACCCTTGGCACCCCAACTATGTTGATACCGTTTGTGACCACTACTTAGATGAACAGGGTTTCTTGGTGTTGGACTACTACCAACGCAACGACCCTAACCACTCCGTAGACTCTGTTAATGGTGAAATTCGCCAAGAGTACAAAGACTCAGTGGAATCAGGTTTTGTAAAGAAGTCCACAGTGACACCTATGAAGTTTGGTGAGCGTATTGACTTCATCCCAGCGTGGCCTCTTAACGGTCAGTTACAACCTGTTGAACCAGTGCTTATGCCTTTGGTAGACAGAGAAGTATCACTCTACAACAAAGTATCTCGCCGCAACCACTTACTATACGGTGCAGCAACCTACACACCAGTAGTGCAGTCTGATATGACTGACGAAGAGTTTGAAGAACTCGTTGGTGCAGGTCTCGGTACTTGGTTACGTGTTCGTAAGGATGAATCTATAACCGTACTAGAAACGCCTACAGGTGCCTTGGCTGATATGGATAGAGCGATTGCCTCTACTGTAGAGGAAATGGCCAAGATGGGTATTCGCATGTTGTCACCAGAGCAAGCAGCCTCAGGTGTAGCTCTAGAGATTCGTAATGCTTCTCAGACAGCACAGCTTGGAACTCTTAACACCAAAATCTCTGGCACTATGCAAGAGGTTATTGCGTTTATGTTAAACTGGAAGTACAATCTAGACCTCACAGGCAATGATATTTTATTCCAGCTGTCTTCAGACTTCGCTGCCACTGTCGGTGGAGAAGGTGCCATGCGCCTCATCTCCGAATGGTACCAGTCTGGTATTATTTCTCGCGACACCTTTGTATCTGTTGCTAAGTATAACGATTTCTTACCAGCTGATTATGATGACGACGAGGCTGTTCAAGCCATCCAGACAGACCCTCTGACTAATCCAACCCCGGATTCAGAGATTAGCGTAGACGAAGAGTAGGCGGGTCGCCCCCGCATCGCTAACTAGTAACTAGGGACAACCGAAAGGCCCTCCCTAGAATATGCAAACAACACCTCCCCCGCCTCTCTATTACAGAAGCGCCTCTGGGGAGGTTTTATATCCAACCTTTGGGGTTCGCGCCAGAGGATAGCTCCGAAAGGGGTTTTTCTAGAATACTATAGTTGATATGACTGGTGCCTCTGTTCTATGACGTTATTGAGTTAAATACTTTCTCACTACACGCATCAGTTCTCTAACCTGAGCATGTTTTAAAACTGCTCAAACATCCACGAAGTACAGTAATGGAGAAGACTAATGTCTATCAATGAAAAGATATTTGACAGGATTGTTGACCATTCTGGTGACGTCCGTCTATACGAAAACGGTGTACAAAAAGGCAACCGTACTATACTTAAGAAACATAGAAATAATTTGAGAGGTCTCCTAAAAGGGGATATTAGAGCTGACGTTAAGTCTGAAGTAACTCGCTTCACGAATGAACTCCAGTCTCACAATACTAAGAGTCTGTCTGAGTTCTCCAACTCGCAGAAGGTCTTTCATAAGAACAATCTTGATTCCGAAATCAGAAAGTTTTACAGAACACAAAAACCCACAACTACTGCGTTGTTGGCCGAGATAACTGGACCGCAGATTAAAGGCGTACGCACCCTAAAGGGAAATATGAGGAATATTGGTTCTGGTGAGTTAGTTCGTATCCAATCTAAAGTCAAGGCAGGTCTTGCTAACGGGCTAGCCCCAGATGCGATTATCCAAGATGTCATGAAGACAACTAAGATAACCGGGCATCAAGCAAAGACCCTAACAAGAACATCCATCACAACTACTCAAACAGATGCTATGAATCAGGTGATGAAAGCCAATGAAGAAATACTTGAGGGATACATGTTCACTGCCATCCTCGATGGTAGGACAAGTCCTATTTGTTCGCACCACAATGGTCTGGTGTACAAGGTTGGTGACTCTCGTTTCCAACCACCTCTACATTGGAACTGCCGCTCTACAATGGTACCCGTGGTGAAGTCCAAGGAAGACTTACAACAGTTAAAATCTAAGAATATTAAAAGCCGTAACCTAGCCAAGATGCAAAGCGCAGACCTGACAGGAACACCCTCTAAGATTAAAACCTATAGTGATTGGTTGCGTAGACAGCATACAGACGTACAAGCTAAGATGCTCGGTGGAGAGGCTCAGGCTTCTTTATTCCAACGCGGTCTACTCCAAGCTAAAGAGTTTGTATCTCCAGAAGGCAAGGCTATAAGTATTCGTGGCCTTATGCGCCGTGCTAACACAACAGTTAGACGCCCTACGGCTGGCAACCTCTCTACAACAACTCTACGATTTAATACGCCTGATGAGCTTATGTCTTCTAAGACTAACACAGCTGCACTAAGAGATTTCTTCAAAGGGGATGCTGCAGAGAATGCTCAGTCCCTGTCTTTAGTAGACTACAAGGGAAACTCTCTAGCTCAGAAACAAAGCTCTAGACGATACTTCAAGACAGACCGTAATGGTTCTGCTTTTAGTTCTGATGGCACTGACTACAATGCCGGACCTTATAAGCACCTACAAGCACCTGACCCTGAGTTTCTTCAGGAGAGGCTGGCCATGTTGTCTTATGAGCGTTATGGCCTTTCTACTTCTCAGCAGTCCTACATTACTCGTTTTATAGATGACTTGGACAAAGATTTTTCTGTTAACCAACGTTCGGCCATAACTGATGTTATGCGTCAGACTTTCTCTCGTGCCAACAAGACTGGTGAAGTGTGGGGTCAACCTGTTTCTGTATTCCGTAAGTTTATGCTTAACGCTGTACAGGACAACGGTACCTCCTTGTTCAACCGCTCTGTTGACCGTGGTAAGATGTTTGGACCGCTTTTCTCAAGACTTAAAGATGACCCTGAAGTATTCATCCTAAATAAGAAATACAGTATCTCTCAAATTGTTGATGACCAGATAAAAGACAATCGCTATATAGAAACTTGGCGAGGTAAACAAGGCATAAAGCTAGCTAGACGTGCTTACTACAACAGAACAGCACCTATCGCTGCCTACACACAACCTATTATTAAGCGTTACCCTTCTACCAAGAAAGCAAAAGAAGCCCTTCTAAACCAGTTACCGGGCTACAAGCTATGGAAGTCTATAAACTTTAAAGAGTTCTTTACGGAAAAGAGAATGCCTACCGATTCTTGGATTACAAGAGAGATAACGGGGTTCCGTTCACTTAAGAGGAACCTTTTAGACGCAGAGTACATGTTTGCCTTTCAAAGACAAAAGGCAATCGCCAATCTTGGAGATAAGGTTCAGGCATCTCTTGCCAAATCTATGGAGGCTATAGCCCTAGCCGATGGTGCAGACTATGACCAACTTGCAATTAAGATTGGCAAAATCTTTGATGAAGAGTTAGGTAGCCTAAACCCCTTCCGCTCTAAAACCTTAAAAGAATTCCATAAGGATGGTTCTCGTATTCTAGTAAGCCTAGAAAAGCAAAAAATAATACGTACAGACGTCTTTAGGGACTCTGGCACTACTGCACCTATAGACCTCATTACTGGTCGTCCTTCTGCTGACAAGAGCCTACGTGGTACTTCTGTATTTAAACAAATCCAGATTATCGATGGCTCTCTTAGAGAGCTACAAGTAGCAACAGCCAAGGCCCGTGCAGCTAGACGTTTCGGCATTGCCTCTAATCGTGATAAGGTTTATGCTCGTGCAGGTAGTAAAGAATACTATGATGCTCGTGGCCGTAAGACTAACATGCCTGTTGTATCGGAAAAGGTTTATCCTGATTATGACCCCAAGCAAATTGACCGTGACATGGCTAAAATGCTTAATCATGCCAACTCGGTCAAGTACTCTGTAGATAATGACTTCTTTGACTTTGCTGAAGAGGTAATCTTCTTTAAGGCTAAACGTGCTGGCGATGCTGAGTTACTCAAGCAAAATGAATGGAAGAAACTTTTCATTGATGCTCGTGGTAATGATGGTCGCGGTGTACTAGCTACAGCTAAGTTCCATAGACAGCGTAATCAGGCCTTCCAAGTAGATGCCTCGATTGACTCTCGTGGTCGTGTTTATCATCGTGGACTACTCACACCCACCAAGGGTGAAACTGTCCGTCCTTTCCTGAATACCAATCGTGCTGTATCTGTTACCCCTGATGCCCTTGAAGAGCTGATGACACAGATAGGCGCTGCTACAGGCAAGGCCACAGAGGTACTCACTGTACAAGGACGACTCAGAGCCTTTAAGAACGTTGAGCAAGACTTGTTAGAACTTGGTGGCTACATGCTAGACAAGAAAACACAGGTGTCTGGTCAAGTTCGGAAGTTCATTGCTAAGACACACCAGATGGGCCTTGATGATGAGCATATAGGTAAAGTGTCCAGACTAGCTCTGGAGTACACACGTATACACCGTCACATGGATGGCAAGATTTATACAGACAAGAGTAAGTGGAGTTCTTCGGATATCAACAAACTAGCTGGCTACAAGACAAGGATGATGATTGAGAACGATGCTAGTTCATCGGGCGCTCAGATTATTGCCCTGTCAACCAGAGACAGAGCCGCTGCTAACCTTTCCAACGTTATACAAACACCAGAGAAGCAAAGACTCTACGATGAGATTGCTAAGTTAACCGTAAATGACCCTGATTTCCTTGCTATACCTGAACTACAAGACTTAGACCTTGATTGGTCTGACTTGATGAAGGCTGCTAAGAATCAGAACATGGTTGCGTTCTATGGTGCGGGTGATGCCACCAAGGCAGCTAACGTTGCTGACGCTTTTGCTAAGGTGCTTGCCAAGAGAGGCAAAGTCACCATATCCTCTAAAGAAGTAAATACTTTCAAGAAGGCCATCGATTCTAAGATTAGTTTCGAGATGGACAGAAGAAATTGGTCACGCGTAGACGAATTGCGTGATATCAAAAGAGAAGTGGTTCTATCCTCTAAAGGAGGTAGACCTATTACCGAATCCCTACATGACATCGCAAAGTCAGAGTTCAGGGATGGTATAAAGAGTTCAGAAGACATGCATACATTTTTGTATAAGCTTCGTGATGAGACAGGAGACCTTGTAGGTACCCGTGTTTTTGCGCAGATATCAAAGATTATGTCTCGTCATCTAGAAGAACAAGTTCCTGTAACTGGTAAGTTCATAAGATTTTGGAAAGATGTCGCTAAGGATTTTGTTAGTGAGTCTGGGTCAGTTGATATCCCTTGGGTAACATTTGATGGCAAGATTATGACACAGCGCTACCGTGTTAAGGAACAAGTAAGAATAGACTTTGAAGACCCGATAACAGGGAAGAAAGTTTATAATATTTATGAAGCACCCTCCCGTGATGGAACTCTAATGTCAGAGCAGTCTATACAAGACGCTAGTATTGGATTGGGTGTTAACGGAAACCACAGCAATGACGCTGTGCTTGTCCGAAGATTCCACCTTTGGGGTCGGAAGAATAAAATCGAGACTGGAACTATCCACGATGCTTTCTTCACAAACTTAGGTGACGCAGTTCCTGCGAAGAGCGCTTTACGTCAGTTGTATGCAGATGCACTGAGGGAAGGCACTATTGAAAAGACGCTCAAAGCAATGCGAGCTTCTGGTATGTCACGTAGTACATATCGCAAATACTTACAACGAGCTAAAGATGATGGGCTGCTTCAGTCCGGACCTGATGCTTTAACGTACAAAGAAATCCTAGCTCCTATTAAGGAGGGGAATGATTGGTACGGTATAGGACCATAAGTTGTACTTGTGTTCTAATTAACGAAATTAAACGTGTCTGTGGCACATAATCATATTATATAGTCTAGCTGTGCTAGGAGAGGAATTATCATGGAAAATGAAGAAACAAAAGAAGTAGTAACTGAAGATGTAGTTACACCTGAAGCAGATTCTAAAGAAGAAACTGTAGTATCACCTGCGGATGAAGTTGAAGCCCTAGTAGCCGAACGTTTGGCAACTATGAAAGAAAACATGAACCGTATGTCTAAAGAGCGTGATGACGCTTTGAAGTTGAAAGCTGACATGGAAGCTAAAGCAAAAGAAGATGCTATTGCCCGTATGAAAGAAGAAGGCAAACTCCAAGAAGCACTAGAGATGGAACTCGCAGACGCCAATGCAAGGCTGGCATCGTTTCAAGAGCAGAATGTAAAACTGTCTCGTGATAACGTACTAGGCCAAGCACTAGCGGGTATGGATTTCCGTAACGAAAAATCACGCGACATGGCTCGCCGTGAAATCGTAGAACAACTGACACAAGGTGATGAAGGTAACTGGGTACATACTTCTGGTATGAACATTAATGACTTCGTTGACGCCTATGCTAAGACCGAAGACAACTCATTCCTGTTTCGCCCTAAAAACAATAGCGGTGCAGGCACAGGAACTCCTGCTGGAGCGCCTTCCACAGAGCAGATTAAACCCATTGGGCAGATGTCTACTCAAGAGATTTTAGCTCTAGCAGCTAAAGGTAAACTAGGTAACTTTAACCTATAACAAGACTACTAATAAAGCTATATCAAAGGAATTAATCTAATGGCTATTACTAACACAGACTTCCAAAACATCGCTTTGGCAATCTCCGCGTACTCCGATGAGGCATATACAACTGCTAAGAAGCTTAACGGCACAGGCATTGTAGCTTCAGACCAGCGCATCGACCTCTCAGGTGAATCTTTCATCGGTCAATTCCGCTGGTACAAACCACTAGCCGCCACAGTAAACGTTGCGTCCTTGAACACAGCTACTAACGGCACATACACAAGCATCTCTACAGATGTTGCCGACTTCGTTAAGACTGTTCGTACTTTCGGTGCAGAGCAAGTTAACATGCAAGAAGTCGTAAGCAAAGCCGATGGTCTTGCTAAAATCGCTCGTGACTTCGCTGAAGTCCGTGCACAGGACGAGCATGACGCTCTCTTGTCAGTACTTAAGGGTGTTTCTGCACACGAAGTATCATTGGGTACCACTTCTGGCATGCTAACCTTTGACACAGATGCTGATGCTTCTGGTGTTGGTTCTTTTGTTGACATCAATGCTGCTGGCCTTCACGGCGCTGCTGCAACTGGTGCTGGCGACCAACGTAAGTTGTTTGATGCTGCTGGTATGGGCGCTGCCCGTGGTGAGCGTTTGTTCCGCTCCATCGGCGCTGCATTCAAAGACAATGAGCCTGACTTCATGTACATGGTTACTTCTCCTGAAGTGATGGCTGAAATGCGTGCTGCTAACTTGGTTGACGAAACTACTGTCACCGAAGGCAACATTGAGTTCACAACAATCTTCGGCGGAAAATTCCGTTTGATTATGTCTCGTGCAAACCAAGGTAACTTGTCTGCTTCAGCTAACGTAAACGCTCGTTCCACTAAGACAACTTTCGTAATCAAGCCGGGTTCTGTTGCTTCTGCAATGATGCCTATCCCTACACCTGTCGAAGTAGACCGTGCAGCCGCTTCTTACGCTGGTGGTGGTTCAACTAACGTATGGTACCGTTGGGGCTACGCAATGCACCCAATGGGTTATGACTGGGCTGGCTCGACTACTGCCTTCTCAACTAACGCAACAATGGGCGCAGCTGGTTCTTACGCACGTAAGATGGATGCATTGAACTTGGGCATCTTGCCTATCTTCCACGCCTAAATTGAAAGGAGGAACTAATGGCTTTAGTACTTAATACTAATAGCTATGTTGAAATTTCAGACGCTGATGATTACCTAGAGTCACGTATTGACAGTGCAAACTGGTTCAATTCAAAAGACGACATTAGGGAACAGGCACTTGTTACTGCTAGCTTGCTAGTTGATGACAATGCTTGGATTGGTTCTGCAGTTAGTTCCTCACAAGCTTTGGCTTGGCCTCGGAAGAACGCGATATATAACGATGACCGCTTAGGCCGTCAGATTACATTTCTCGTAACCGAAATTCCAAGTCGTGTTAAGGTCGCTGTCTATGAGCAAGCTTTACATCTGGTAAACAATGAAGACCTCATGGAGGGTACTACTCAAACTTTCGAGAGTATCTCTGTGGGGTCTATCAGCATATCAGACTCAAACAATGATGTTACAAGAACTCCAATTAAATCAGTACAAGCATCCAAGTCTATACGACCTCTTCTCAGGAAGGGTGGTCTAGGTCAAGGTTATGCTTGGTTTAGGAGTAACTAATGTCACGTAGAGCAACGGTCAAAAGTGCAGTAGACAAAGCTTTTGCCGCTATAGGGGACTTAGTAGTCTCCGCTACTCTATCAAAGAAAACTGTATCGGGATACAACTTCGCCACTGGCGTTCCTGTATCTGTCGCTACTTCTAAATCAGTTAAGGTATTCCTTGAATCAACAACCAAGCCTTCCGGCGGTAAACCATCTGCGAAAGCAATGATGAAGTCGGGTGTAAGTGTTAGTGGTTATGATACTTTAACAATAGGCACTGATGTTTACAACATCTCCGAGGTCGCAGACGATAGTTTTGTAATAACTCTATCGTTGACCAAAGGAGGTTGTTAATGTATAACTTAGCACTTAGAGATATAGAAGGAGTGTTCGCCTCCGCCGCATGGCTTGCCAACTCAATACCAACCTACCCTGCTGACTATCAAGAATGCAAGGGAAGTGCTACTGGTGTTAACGCTGGTGAGTATGCTATGGTTACTATAATGCCTTCGAGCAGCAGTAACTATGCCTTTGGAGTCGGAAAACAGTCCGATGGTCTAGTAGCAGTAAAAGTATTTACCAAGAGCGGTGAAGGTCAGGGAAGACTCATGGCGATAGCCGACTTACTTGACACTGTTCTTGATAACAAAACACTACCTAACGGTACAAGGCTAGGAACTTCCTACCTAAACGTAGAGGGGTTAGACCCCCATAATTCCGCGCTTTCAAGTGCATCCTACCTAATCTCATTCACGCTATACGGAGAAAATTAATATGGCACACATTTCCTCATTAGGTGCTGGTATTTTTACATACCTCGACATCTTTACGGGTACTATACCTGCATCCACCGACACTTCTGCTGAATTCGCTGCTCTCTATGCAGGCGGCACAGCTGGCACAAACGTTTTGCGTATGCCTTCTGTCCGAGAATTCCCAGCAATCGGTACACCTGCAAACATCGTAAACGTTCCTGTTTATGGTCAGAAGACATCTTCACAGGTTCAAGGCCAAGCTGACGCTCCAAGCCTAGAAATTACTGTAAACTACATTGCAGGTGACATGACAGCGTTCCACGCCCTGATTGACGGTACTACTAAAGTATTCCGCTTCATGATGTGCGCTCAGACTGTTGCTGAAGCAGAAGCTACTGGCGTTGCAACTCTTGCAACTCTTAACACAGAGTTCTACTTCCAAGGTAAAGTTGAAGCAATCTTGGTCAATCCAGCATTGACAGACACAACTACCGCAACTGTTACTTTGTCAGCTCAGACTGACTTTGTTGGCCCAGCAACTATCGCTGCAAGCTAAAAACGAACAAGGGGGTTCCTTAGGGAGCCTCCTGACCCTATTAAGGAAACCATTACAATGGATAAACCATTTAGTAAATCATTCGTAATGCGTACTACCTTCCGCCACATGAGGCGCAGTGTTGATATTAGTATTAGAAAAAGTTTCGAGAGGTTCCAAGATTTTGACCAGAACACAAAAGTAGGTCAAGAGATAATGGAAACACTTTCGTTACTACACACAGTACGCAAATTGCTTGACGACTTTCAAGCCGCGAATTCAGAATTGTTCACAGATAAAGATAAGCTAGGATAGAATCAATGAAACATCTTGTTGGAAAATCATTAACAGAAAAAGTACCCTTTATGGGTGACGAAGTAGAAGTCAAGAAATTGACTGTTGGCCAAGTACTAGCGCTGCAAAAGGTTATTAACCTCGCAGCCGATAGTAAAGACGATTCAGCACAGCTGCGACTCCTTTGTGACATCATTAAGATTGCCGTTGTCGGGGCAGAAAAACTCACCGATGAAGACTTTAACACTTTCCCCGTTTCAGAACTTACTGTTCTTTCTGAGCACATCATGCGCTTGTCAGGTCTTGGGGGAACTGAGGGAAACTAACTGAGACCGAAAGCAACTTATACGAAATAGCGTTCCTTTTAGGTATGCCTGTATATAAGATTCTCGAAGAAATGCCTCAGTCAGAACTAATTGGCTGGGGTTACTACTTCAAAAAGAGACCCTACGGTTGGCGAGAAGACCAACGCACCGCTTTGCTACTTCAAGTAGCTGGATACAAAGGCAGGCCAGAAGAATTGTTTGCCACCCTTAAACAACTTAAGGAGGGTATACCCGCCGAAGTTAAAGCACTACCAAAAGGTAAGTTCCTTGAGATGATGATAGGAGCTAAAGGTGGTGATGACTCTGGTTGGTCCCCTCCGTGGATGAAAAAATGACACAAATCTCTTTGAAGGTAGT
>Ga0308003_1000917_pt1 | contig 13139 bp, 12 predicted proteins | sample Neamet36_FD_203159 | JGI IMG/M metagenome (GOLD analysis project Ga0308003, IMG submission 203159) | Marine microbial communities from water near the shore, Antarctic Ocean - #36 | ecosystem: Environmental > Aquatic > Marine > Unclassified | place: Southern Ocean | collected 2014-06-06
CACGTCAATACTCGGGTGTTGCTGCTGGTAGTTAGCTATTCTAGGCAACAACCATTGCACAGAAAATGATGAAGGAGCCTTGATGTTAAGGCGAAAAGATTTCCTATCAGTAATGATTTCTTTATAACCCTGGCCGATAAGGTCGAAGGACTTAGTTAGCATAGGCAAATATGATTTGCCTGCATTGGTTGGTGAGAGACTTTGATGAGCGCGGTTAAACAGTGCTAGGCCTAGGTATGTCTCTAAGGTTCTTACTTGGTGACTAATAGCCGCTTGGGTTACATTTAGCTCGGCCGAAGCTGCAGTAAAACTTAAAAGGCGCGCGGCTGCTTCAAAGGCTTTAAGAGCGTTTAACGGAGGCATTCTACGGTTCATATAGACAATTATCGTATTAGTTTGAAAAGCGTTGCATCATTGATCATACCGACACTTTAATCATTACGGATTTGTTAGTCTACCAATGCGTCTGCAGCTAATTCTTGTTGTACTAAAGTGACCCAATAAGCGGCGCCTGTTTCCAAAACATCGTCATTAAAATCGTAGTGGGGATTGTGCAACATGCACCCACCAACGCTATCAATGCCATTGCCCAAAAACACATAACACCCATCTTTCACCCGCAACATGCTGGAAAAGTCTTCAGAGATCGACTTTGGGCGACATGCTAAGTCGACTTGTTCCTGCCCCAATAAGGCTACCGCTGCTTTACCCGCTGATTGGGTTTCCTTCTCGCTGTTAATGGTTGCCCAAAACACGCGGTCGTAGATAAATTCATGTTCGGCACCATGGGCCTGACAAATACCTGCCACTAATTGCCCCATGCGGGCTTCTATCAAATCCTGCACAGGTTCAGAGAAGCTGCGACAATCACCTGTAATAGTGACGGTGCTTGGAATAACGTTTACTGCACCGTCGGTAACGAACTCTGTAGCCGACACCACAGCTTGATGCTCCGGGCCAATGCTACGCGCCACGATGGTTTGCAGTGCGAGTAATATTTCAGCACCAATGACTAATGGATCAATGTGGTGATGGGGCTGAGAAGCATGACCACCTCGACCTTTAACGACAATTTTAAAATTATCTTCACTGGCCATTACGCCACCTGAATTCATAGACATGTGACCTGCTGCCATGCCAGGCATATTATGCAGTCCATAGATGGCCTGCATAGGGAAGCGCTCAAACAAACCATCATCAATCATGGCCTGAGCACCTGCACCATGTTCTTCATCGGGCTGGAATACAAAATAGACCGTGCCATCGAAGTCACCATGTGCCGCTAACTCTTGGGCCGCTCCCAACAACATACTCGTATGGCCATCGTGACCACAGGCATGCATGCAACCGTCGTTGAGTGATTTATGAGAAAATTCATTTTTTTCTTGGATAGCGAGTGCATCCATGTCTGCGCGTAAACCGATGGCTTGGTTAGATGTGCCCTTAGTTAACTGTCCAACGATCCCTATTTTACCAATACCCTGGTGGACGACTAGGCCAAACTCGGTCAGCTTTTGTACCACAAGGGCAGCCGTATCAAATACTGAAAATTCGGTTTCTGGGTGTTGATGCAAATGGTGACGCCAGACTTTCATCTGGTCTTTTGAGGTTTTGAGGAGTTGTGTCATTGGTGTGTTTTAAGTAGAAATCAGAAACTTAATGATGGCATATTTATCCTTTCGCCACTAGCCCTGTCGCTTCAATACCAGCCACTGCTGCAATTAAATCATTGTCTGAGCTATCACCTGTTACACCCAGCGCTCCCAGTGTTTGACCACGCTCGTTTTGGATCAATACACCGCCCGGTACAGGAATCATTTTGCCATCCAAAGCGGCATTAGCGGTGACAATAAAATACGGTTGAGACTCAGCCCGAGCCATCTGTGCACTGCCTGGCATGCCTAGCATAACCACACCATAAGCCTTAGCTTGGGCAACTACAAAACGCCCTGGTGAAGCACCGTCTTGGCGTTCAAAAGCTTTGACATGGCCACCGGTATCCAACACCACAACAGATAAAGGGTTGAGTCCAAGTGCCTTACCTTTGACAAAGGTGGCATTAATGATTCGTTTTGAGCGACTTAACGATAATTCAGCCATAATTTGATTCCAATAGATTAAGGTCGAAGGATCATAGCCGATTTATTGGTTGAATATTAGTTTATTACTTATTTTTATTAGACTAAAGCATGATACTCACAATTTATAAATACTATGCGCCATCACGAATTTGGTTAAGGGTCTTACTTGGGGTGAGGGCTTGGGGGTCGAGTTTTATATGAATTAATGCTGGTTTTTTTGCCGCTATTGCTGCGCTTAAAGCTTGAGGAAATTGGTCACTGTTAGTCACTTGGAAGGCATAAGCACCATAGGCTTTTGCTAAGGCACAAAAGTCTGGATTAACCAAGTTAGTCACACTTATGCGATCAGGAAAATGCAGTTCTTGGTGCATGCGAATGGTGCCATACATGCCATTGTCGATAACCAATAGCACAATGGCTGCATTTTCTTGCACGGCAGTACCAAATTCTTGCATGGTCATTTGAAAACAACCATCGCCAGCAAAAGCAATGACTGTTTTATTGGGGAAAGCCACTTTTGCAGCGACAGCGGCGGGTAAGCCATAGCCCATAGAGCCACTGGTGGGCGCCAGTTGGGTGCCATATTCAGAAAACTTCCAAAAGCGGTGAATCCATGTGGCATAGTTGCCTGCGCCGTTGGTTATAATGGCATTTTTAGGCAAGGACGTTGCTAGGTGCGCCATGATGGCTGGCATCTGTACCTCACCAGGATGGGCTTCAGTGGGTAGACTCGACCAGTTCTGGTAGTTTTTGTGGCATCGCGCCAAGTGATCAAAACGTTCTGGCGTCGTTTTTTGAGTGGGGCTCAATTGAGAAAGCCCCTTTGCTAATGCTTTTGGGCTGGCATGGATGGCTAAATCGGCACGGTACACTCGGCCGAGTTCTTCAGCTGAGGCGTGGATATGAATCAGTTGTTGTTGGGTATCATGGACACCCAGTAATTGATAATTTTGTGATGGCACCTCTGAAAAACGCCCACCCATGAGCATGACTAAATCGGCATCGTTAATGGCCGATTTTAAATCAGGATTTATGCCTAAGCCTACATCGCCAGCATAGTTGGGGTGATTATGGTTAAACAACATTTGGCGTCGGAATGAACACGCCACTGGCACCTTAAACCTTTCTACAAAAGCCTCTATGTGAGCCACTGAATCTGCATCCCAGCGACTCCCACCCATAATAATGATGGGCTTATTCGCTTGCTCGAGCAGGTTAGCCAGGTGCTGTAAATCTGCTGAACTAGGGTAAGTTTCTAAAATCTCAAAGGGTTTAATTTCAGTGCTGGTGGCCTTGCCTGATAAGGTGTCCTCTGGCAAGACTAATACCACAGGGCCAGGGCGTCCACTGGTAGCTACAGACCAAGCTCTACTTACCATTTCGGTGATGCGATCTGGGGAGTCTATTTCGGCTACCCACTTGGCCATGCTACCCAGATATTGTCCGTAATCCACTTCTTGAAAGGCTTCTCTATGACGTAACTGACTATTTATTTGACCAACAAATAAAATCATGGGTGTGGAGTCTTGCTGCGCCACATGGATGCCAGCACTCGCATTAGTTGCCCCAGGTCCTCGTGTGACAAAACAAATACCGGGCGTACCGTGAAGCTTGCCCCATGCCTCTGCCATCATGGCAGCACCACCTTCTTGGCGAGCACTAGTAGCAACAATAGAACTGTCGTGCAAGGCGTCCAGCACCTCTAGATAGCTTTCACCAGGCACACAAAAAAGCTGTTTTACACCATGGGCTTCAAGTGCATCAACAATAAGTGCGCCACCTGATTTGATCGAAGCTGTCATAACTTTCCTTTGTCTTTGTTACAGGAATTGTAGAGTTTTTTAGTAGGCGCCTAAGGCTATTTTTTGGCAAGCCTTAACTTGCACATATATGTCTAAAGCCCTCACAAACGAGCTTATAGTCTGCCAAGGGTAGATGATTAAGGGCACCTTGTTCAATAATACAGTCTTTAATATGTAAATTAGACCCGTTTCTGACGCGCGTTCTAACAAAACTTAACTAGCCGCAGCTATTGTCTGAAAAGTATGTACCTTTGTTATCAGGTAGTATCAGCTAAGTGTGCACACGCGCCGCAAATCTTCGCAAACTTGTTTGTGGCCTGCACAAGGCAGATGATACAGGGCACCTTGTTGAATAATGTAACCATTAATCGCCTCAATCTCTGTATTGCGACCCGCCTGGCAATCTTGCAGCATAGACGACTTGTTAATGGCTGTTTGTTGCAAGATTCTAAGGGCTGAATTAAGCAAGCCTTGCCCTATTGGGGATATGCCTATTCGAGCCATTATATCTTGGGTTTCTGTGCACAATAGTTCCAACCTTGGACGGCCTTGAGGGTGGTCAATGAGCTCGCCGTTGGGACATTGGTAAATGGCTGTGAGGGCATTAATGACACTGTTAATGGCCAGTTTGTGCCACATCGGCGTACGAATGTCTGTATGCCACACAATATTTAGCATCGGTGGTTTGTCTTGTTGGTTTTCATTATTCGGCTTGGTGGCAAGCAAGTTGACAATAGAGTTGGGTATTTCAGCAGCCAACAAATGGTCACTAAAGCTCCCAATGAGGGTTTCACCCTTACCCGCACGAACCACGTCAAATGGTCCTTTACGCCAGGCACCATCGGTAGTGGTGGCGCAATAAATATTAGCTCTGGGTAATGCTCGTTGTAACGCTAGGGCATTGCCCATACCATTTTGTAACAAGATAATCTCGGCGTCATCAGCTAAGTGCTGTCGCCATGGCATAATGGCTTCTAAAGTGGCGTAGGATTTACAGCAAACCAAAAGGTGTTTAATTTTAGTATCAAGGAGGTTACTTGGCACCAAAGCTTCAGGTTGCATAAAGCTCAGGTATTCACCTTCGGTTACCTGCAGTCCACCTAGTTCTTGGTATTGAGCTAGCTGGGCTGTGTCTTTTAATAATAGAGTAACGCTTAACTTTTGGTGGGTTAGGGCGCTGGCCCAAAGGCCACCAATGGCACCGACACCACAAATGTGCCAAGGGTAGGATGATAGAGTATTCATGGGTTACAATAATACCATTAAATGTTATCCCTTATTTTAACAAAGGAATTTACTAATGCCATCTTTTGATGTGGTTTCAGAACTCGATAGCCATGAAGTGTCGAATGCCTTAGATCAAGCAAACCGTGAAGTCATCACACGCTATGACTTTAAAGGCACTAATGCACGCTTTGAACAAGGTGAAGATCTGGTTACTATGCATGCTGATGTAGAATTCCAGTTGCAACAAATGTTACCTATTTTGCATGAGAAGCTGATTAAACGTGGGGTTGATATTCGTTGTTTAGAAGTTAAGGATCCAGAAACGACCAATATGAAAAGCCGTCAGGTGGTGTTAATGCGCACGGGATTAGATAAAGAACTGGCTAAAAAAGTAGTCAAGTTTTTAAAAGAGAAAAAATTAAAAGTACAGAGCCAGGTACAGGGTGATCAAGTGCGAGTGACTGGGAAAAAGCGGGATGACTTACAAGAAGCTATTGCCAGCCTGCGTGAAGGTGAGTTTGATTTACCTCTGCAGTTTAATAATTTTAGGGATTAAAGTTAGTGCCTAGCATCATCTAATAACAAGCCCTAGGTGAATTGGAATCATAAAAGCATGTCTAAACCGGTAAAATTACTTAGCTTGGCTGTGGCTTGTGCGTGCGTATTGCTCGCTATTAACTTTGGTATGCGCGCGTCCTTTGGGTTTTTTATGACCCCCATCTCTAGCGAATTTGGCTATGGTCGAGAAATTTTTGCATTTTCATTGGCCCTTCAAAATCTATGTTGGGGACTATTTCAGCCTATTGCAGGGGCGGTAGCTGATCGCTTTGGCACTGCTAAAACCATTTATATTGGTTCAATTGCCTACGCCCTAGGCTTATACGTCACTGCCACAGCAGATAGCTTTTGGGGCCTACACATAGGTGCTGGAATTTTAGTGGGTATGGGCATTGCGGGCACAGGTTTGGGTGTCGTCTTGCCTGCTTTAGCCAGAATGGTGAGCCTGAAACAGCGGGGCTTAGCCCTAGGTATCGGAACTGCTGCTGGTTCGTTCGGCCAGTTATTGGTCATTCCTGTGGCGCAAGAATTCATTTCCGCTTATGGTTGGCAAATTACACTAATGATTCTAGCGGGTGGTTCATTATGTATGCTGCTTTTGTCGGGGCCTTTCCGTAACGATGGTCACCAGTCGGCAGTGACTGCTTCAGAACCAAGCCAAACTGAAACTCAAAATCAAACCTTATCTGAGGCGGTTAAAGAGGCCAGTGGACACCTGCACTATTGGTTGCTCATTGCGGGATTTTTTGTGTGTGGATTCCAGTTAGCCTTTATTACAGTGCACATGCCCGCCTACTTATCCGATAATGGTTTTGACGCCAGAGTGGCAGTTATCAGTTTGTCACTCATTGGTTTATTTAACATTTTTGGCTGTCTGTTATTTGGGTCTTGGTCGGGTAAGTACTCCAAAAAGAACCTACTGGGTATTATTTATCTATTGAGGGCCATAGCGATTGCAGGCTTTATGCTCACTCCCATGACCACCACGACTATTTATTTATTTTCTATTATCACGGGCTTTCTTTGGTTGGCTACAGTGCCACCCACTTCGGGCTTAGTGGCACAGATGTTTGGTTTAAAGCACATGGGTACTTTGTACGGTATCGTCTTTTTAAACCATCAATTAGGGTCGTTCTTAGGGGTTTGGTTGGGCGGTTACTTGTATGATTCAACGGGCAGCTATGACAATGTTTGGTGGGCTGCGGCTGCGATTGCCTTGGTCACAGCCACCATTCATATTGTGATTGATGAACGCCCTGTAAGCCGGCTTAGAATGGTAGCAGCCTAGACGTTAAGTTGCCAAGGGCTGCAATTAGCTATCCCGCTGGGCCTGTTTTTCTTGGGCTTTAGCCATGCGCCGCAAAGCGATAGTCTCGGCAGCGTCTGCACCTAAGTGACCTTCGCCACGCTTTTGGGCAAGCTGCATCTGAAGCTGACGTTCTTCAAAGCGTTGACGCTGCTCGGGCGTGTGTTTGTCAAAGCAATGAGGGCAGCTGATACCTTCTAGATATTTATCGCTGCTTTGTTCTTGTTTTGTAATGGGCAAGCGACAGGCATGACATTGGTCGTAATGACCCTTTTCCAGTTGGTGGTTGACGGTCACTCGGTTATCAAACACAAAGCACTCACCTTGCCACATTGTCTCTGCTTCCGGCACTTCTTCTAGGTATTTTAAAATACCACCTTGCAGGTGATAGACCTCATCAAAACCCTGTTCTTTTAAGTAGGCGGTAGACTTTTCACACCGAATGCCGCCAGTACAGAACATCGCTACCTTTTTGTCGGTGTTGGAGTCTAGATTATCCCTTACATACTCAGGGAACTCACGAAAAGAAGTGGTGTGAGGATTTACCGCGCCCTCAAAGGTGCCTACTTCTACTTCGTAGTCATTACGAGTGTCAATTAATATAACGTCTGGGTCAGCAATAAGGGCATTCCAGTCCTTAGGCTTAATGTATGTGCCTACGACTTGCTTAGGGTCTATACCCTCAACCCCCATGGTGACGATTTCTTTCTTTAGTTTTACTTTAATGCGGTTAAATGGATTACTGGCTTCAAAGGATTCTTTGGTGACCATATTACTAAGGCGTGCATCCTTCTCAAACCAAGCCAATAGTACGTCAATGCCTCTTCGATGCCCAGCTACGGTACCATTAATGCCCTCAGATGCGAGCAACAAAGTGCCACGAATATTGTTGTACTCCATGACTTTTAACAGCGGCTGGCGTAGATCTTGGAATCTTTCTAGGGTGACAAACTTATAAAGCGCACAAACAACGATGTGAGAGTGACCATGGGTCATGACAGGTTCCTTAGCGAGCCGAAACGTAAATCCGGAGCTTAGTTGACGTTGGCAAAAGGTGCAAGCAACGACTATAGTTTTTAGTAACAACCTATTTTACTTGATAAACAGGCAGGCATTCAAACTTTAACGGGTGGTATTATACACTGTTGGTTACCTTTCTAGGTTGCACCAGTATTAAGCCTAGTATCATGCACCCAAGAGCAATCCATATTAGCGAGCTATGACTTTCTCCCAAGATAAGAATGCCAAGCAAGACCCCAGATAATGTCACTATATAAGCCACTTGACTGGCAAAGACCGCACCACTAAGACCCACAATCCAAATGTACCCGACGTAGGCAATCACATGTAATACACTATTTGCCAAAATGCCCCATTCAACCGAAGTCCATGCCTGACTCAGATCTACCCATGAGCCAGTTAAAAAAGTTAGGGGCGTACAAATGACAAGACCAACAACAGACGCGCCATACAAGATATTGAGTGGGTGCATATTAGGTGGAGTTTTAAGGGCAAGATAATTACCTTCAATGGCATAAAAAAAGGGTGCAATAAGCGCCACCAACATATATAAGCCAAGACCTTGGCTGCTGAAATCTGCATCTGGCCCAAGTACCAATGCGATAGCAAGCGCGCCCAGTAAAATACCAAGCATGCGCACGCTATTAAAACGTTCACTTTTAATGGCAAGGGCAATTAATAGTGAAAACATAGGCACAGTAGCAATGCCTATGGCTAATAAACCTGCGGGTATATAGGCAGCGACCATGTAAGTGAACGTGTTAGGGATAACCGTGCCCACCAAAGCCACAACACTATAAAAGCGCACATGGGCCCAACTCATAGGTAAAGAGGTGCTCCGAAAGCGAGCAATAATGCTTAGCAACAAAGCCCCAAAAGCCAGTTGCCAGAAAATTAAACCCAACGGCTGATAGTCTGAGGAAACGATATGTTTGGTGATGATAATTGTGCTACCCCAAACACTGCCTAATAGTAGTAACCAAGCTAAGGGTAGGAGATTGGTTGGGTTAAGTTTTAGAGGTATTTTATACACGTAAATTTTTCCCTGATTCTTATTCAGTAAGTTTTAAAACCTTAAATGTGTTGAGCTACCCGTCAGGGTTGCCATTGATAAACTTTCATTGGTACTTTGTGGTTTTTTAACCGTATGCCTTCTTGTTCCAGTTTTTCACACTGGTGCAAAAAGCTTGCCGATGCTGGTGGAAAGGCGAGTTTACCACTGGACGTGATGACCCGGTGCCAAGGTAAGGTTGAATCTTGAGGCAAATGTCGTAAACACCAACCGACCCAGCGAGCGGCTCCTGTTTGTCCAGCAAGGTTAGCGAGTTGACCATAGCTGGCTACCTTGCCGGAGGGGATAGCCGCAATCGTTTGGTAGAGCTGCTGGCGCTTTAGTGCAGGTTGCGCCTCATGCTGTTTTTGATCAAGTAAGGGGTCTTTCATTTTTATAGGTTGGCCGCGTATAATTGACATAATAAATTTAACTAAGACTACATGATTATGCGTTTTCTTTTTACCCTATTTATTGCTATCCCTATTATAGAAATGGTGGTACTTATCCAAGTGGGTCAACAAATCGGCGCTTTGTGGACCATTGTCTTAGTATTACTCACCGCTTTTATCGGCATCAACCTTTTAAGATATCAAGGATTATCTACTCTAAGTCGGGCTACTTGGCGCATGCAATCAGGCCAAATTCCTGCGAAAGAAATGCTAGAAGGTATTTTACTCGCGGTTGGAGGGGCTCTATTGTTAACCCCTGGATTTGTGACAGACACCATTGGCTTTTTGCTATTAGTTCCCTTTACGCGACAATTTTTTGCCACCCGTTTGATGGGACGTTTTAAATCCTTTACCAGTGCTGGTATGACCGGAGGTGGTTTTGGTCCCAGTGGTTTCTCAAAAGGTGGCTTTAATACTGACATTAAAAGCGACCAAAGCATCATAGATGGTGAATTTAAAGTGCCTAAAAAACCACTCCCAGAAGATAAGCGTGACTAAAGTCTATTTATCTACACTTTATTTTAGTTTTGCTATTGAAAATCACACTTCACCCCATATCTACTGGATCACTACAAACAAAACAACAATTCCAGCGGTGCTGGAGATACATACACTTTAGGAGTGCAAGCATAATGAGCATCCGTCCTTTACACGATCGCGTTGTAATTCGTCGTCAGGAAGAAGAAGCAACTAGTGCTGGTGGCATCGTGCTACCAGGTAGTGCGGCAGAAAAGCCAAACCAAGGCGAAGTTTTGGCAGTAGGCCCAGGTCGTATTACTACTAATGGCGAACAACAAGCAATGAGCGTTAAGGTTGGCGATACTGTATTGTTTGGGCCTTATGCTGGTAACAGCACTGCTAAAATTGACGGTGATGAAGTACTTATCGTTAGTGAAAGCGAAATATATGGCGTACTTGAAGCTTAACTTAACCCTATTTTTGATGAAGGAATTTTTGACATGGCAGCTAAAGAAGTAAGATTTGGTGATTCGGCGCGCAGCCGGATGATTAACGGCGTAAATATCCTAGCAGACGCTGTACGAGTAACCTTAGGCCCAAAAGGCCGTAACGTAGTTTTAGATAAGGCCTTTGGCTCACCGACCATCACTAAAGATGGTGTGTCAGTAGCAAAAGAAATTGAATTAGCGGACAAGTTTGAGAACATGGGCGCACAAATGGTAAAGGAAGTTGCTTCCCAAGCCAATGATGTTGCTGGTGACGGAACCACAACTGCAACTGTTTTGGCTCAAGCTATCCTAAATGAAGGCCTGAAAGCAGTCGCTGCAGGCATGAACCCAATGGATCTTAAGCGCGGTATCGACAAAGCCTCTGCGGCTGTTGTGGCGCAAATTGAGGCTATGGCCACACCCTGTGCAGATACTAATGCGATTGCCCAAGTAGGTACTATTTCTGCTAACTCTGATAGCACCGTTGGCATGATCATCGCTGAAGCGATGGAAAAAGTAGGTAAGGAAGGTGTCATTACTGTTGAAGAAGGCACTTCTTTGCAGGACGAACTAGATGTTGTAGAAGGCATGCAGTTTGACCGTGGCTACTTGTCACCTTACTTCGTCAACAACCAAGACAATATGACTGCCGAATTAGAATCACCTTTCCTACTTATGGTAGATAAGAAGATTTCTAACATTCGTGACTTATTACCGATTTTGGAAGCCGTCGCAAAAGCGGGGCGTCCACTATTGATCGTTGCTGAAGATGTTGAAGGTGAAGCCTTGGCTACTTTGGTAGTTAACAACATGCGCGGCATTGTTAAAGTGTGTGCTGTTAAAGCACCTGGCTTTGGTGACCGTCGTAAGGCTATGTTAGAAGACATTGCTATTTTGACTGGCGCTACAGTAATTTCTGAAGAAATTGGCTTGTCTTTAGAGACAGCGACTCTAGAGCAGCTTGGCCAAGCCAAGCGTGTAACTATGTCCAAAGAAAACACCATCATTATTGATGGCGTTGGTGAAGCTTCAGCCATTGAAGGCCGTGTAAGTGCCATTCGCGCGCAAATTGCAGATACTTCTTCAGACTACGATCGTGAGAAGCTACAAGAGCGTGTTGCTAAACTTGCTGGCGGTGTTGCCGTGATCAAGGTTGGTGCTGCTACTGAAGTTGAAATGAAAGAAAAGAAGGCTCGCGTTGAAGATGCCTTGCACTCAACTCGTGCTGCTGTCGAAGAAGGCGTTGTACCAGGAGGTGGTGTTGCACTAATCCGTGCTCTACAGGGTATTCAGGATTTAGAAGGCGCCAACCCAGATCAAACTGTTGGTATTAAAGTGGCTTTAAAGGCCATGGAATCTCCGATGCGCCAAATTGCCACTAACTCAGGTGATGAAGCCTCTGTAGTAGTGGACAAAGTTAAGGCTGGTTCGGGTAACTATGGCTACAATGCGAGCACTAGTGATTATGGCGATATGATTGAAATGGGTATCCTTGATCCTGCCAAAGTAACTCGCACTGCGCTCCAAGCTGCCGCCTCTGTCGCGGGCATGATGCTAACCACTGAGTGTATGATTGCTGATGCACCTGCAGATGATGCAGGCGCAGGTGGTGGTATGCCAGACATGGGTGGTATGGGTGGTATGGGTGGTATGGGCGGTATGATGTAAGTACCCCTAAAGCTATCTAAGCTTATTAAAAAACCGGCTCTTATAGCCGGTTTTTTATTACCTAAAATAAGTTACAATAAAGACATATGAGACTAATCCATTAGCTCCACGTGGGATATGTATAAAAATGATTGAAATCAATAATTTAGGCAAGCAATATGCTAATGGCTTTGTGGCCCTAGACAATATAACCCTAAGCATTAAAAAAGGTGAGATTCTTGCTTTGTTAGGCCCAAATGGTGCGGGTAAAACTACTCTCATTTCAGCCATTTGTGGCATTGTCAATCCGACTTCGGGCACTGTAACTGTGGGTGGTTTTGATATTATTAAAAACTATCGTCAAACCCGCAGCCTTATAGGTCTGGTGCCTCAAGAGTTAACTACTGATGCGTTTGAGACCCCATGGAATAACCTCACCTTTTCAAGAGGCTTATTTGGCTTGCCTAAGAACCCGCAAAAGGTTGAAGAAGTGTTAAAAGCCTTGTCTTTGTGGGACAAAAAAGATGATCGCATCATGACCCTATCAGGGGGTATGAAACGCCGTTTATTAATTGCCAAGGCCTTGGTGCATGAACCCCAAGTGCTGTTTTTAGATGAACCTACAGCCGGTGTTGATGTGGGACTTCGTCAAGATATGTGGCGAATGGTCGATAATCTCCGTAATCAGGGTGTAACTATTGTTTTGACCACTCACTATATTGAGGAAGCAGAAGCTATTGCTGACCGTATTGGAGTAATTAGTGGTGGTAAATTATTGTTGGTAGAAGACAAGAAGTCGCTTATGTCTCGTATGGGCCAAAAACAGCTTAAGGTTGAATTAGTGACCAGCCTTGAAGTGCTTCCAGCAGCGTTAGCAGAACGTGGTTTTGTGCTGTCTGAAGATAGCCTAAGTATTGTCTACCACTATGACAAAGATGCATCAGAAGTAGATATTGCAGGCTTATTACAGTCGGTCTCCAATGCAGGTATAGGCGTGCAAGACATACACACACAGCAGAGCAGCTTAGAAGAAATATTTGTTGATCTA
>Ga0308003_1000924_pt1 | contig 13106 bp, 6 predicted proteins | sample Neamet36_FD_203159 | JGI IMG/M metagenome (GOLD analysis project Ga0308003, IMG submission 203159) | Marine microbial communities from water near the shore, Antarctic Ocean - #36 | ecosystem: Environmental > Aquatic > Marine > Unclassified | place: Southern Ocean | collected 2014-06-06
ATATGGGTGTTAATACCATTAGAGTGTATACAGGTATGCAGCCTAAATGGATTACCTATGTTTATGAAACATACGGAATTTACACAATGCTAAACCATACGTTCGGTAGATATGGCTTAACAATAAATGGAGTTTGGACGCCAGTTACTGCATATAACGACCCTAAAACTAAGATTTTACTATTGTCAGAAGTTACAGCAATGGCTAAGGAATATAAAAATACTCCAGGATTGTTGTTGTTTCTATTAGGAAATGAAAGTAATTACGGTTTGTTTTGGGCAGGAGCAGAAACAGAAGATTTTCCAGAGGGTGATGAAAAGAAAAAGTTTATAGGCGAACGTCTTGGTAGACCAATGTATAAATTGATGAATGACGCAGCTATTAAAATGAAATCGATAAATAATAATTTACCAATTGCTATTTGTAATGGTGATTTGTTGTTTGTTGAAATTATTGCTGAGGAATGTACAGATGTAGATATTTATGGAACCAATATGTACCGTGGTAAATCATTTACAGATGCTTTTGAAAGAGTGAAAAAGGAATTAGATATGCCAATTCTATTTACAGAATTTGGTGCAGATGCTTTTAATGTAATATCCAATAAAGAAGACCAAGAAATGCAAGCATTTTATATGTTAGAGAACTGGAAAGAAATTTATCAAAATGCTGCAGGTTTAGGCAAATCTGGCAATGCAATTGGTGGGTTTACATTTCAATTTTCAGATGGATGGTGGAAATATGGGCAAATAAAAAATTTGACTATACATGATAACAATGCATCTTGGTATAACAGAGGTTATTATCTAGATATAGAGGGTAGTAATAATAATATGAATGAAGAGTGGTTTGGAGTTTGCGCTAAGGGCCCAACTAATTCAAAAGGTTTGTATACTTTATACCCAAGAGCGGCCTATTTTGCTCTGCAAGAGGTACATCAGTTAAACCCATTTCTAAAAGAAATGAATTTAACTATTATTTCGGAACATTTTAAAAAGATAAGATTAAAAAAACATGTTTTAAAGGCTAAAGAACAGATGGCGAACTTGTTGAAAAATGAGTAGCACCGCATATTTTATGTAATACGTATATAATTTTAATAAAAACCTCTTTAAAATAAATGTAGAGGTTCATAGAAGAACAATTTTAATGACAAAAAAGACTATTTTTTTAGGAAAAAATAAAGCAGATTTTCAATCTCAAGAGGTAAAAGGTGAAATGATTCACTTTGAAAATGAAACCTATTATAAGATTGCAAATAGTAATGAAATGAGACCTTTCTTTATGAGTATTGTTTCAGACTCAAATCATTGGATGTTTATTTCAAGTAATGGAGGTCTTACTGCAGGTAGAAAAAACAGTGAGTATTCATTGTTTCCTTATTATACAGATGATAAAATTACAGAAGCTGCTGATGTTACAGGAAGTAAATCTATTTTTCAAGTTTCAAAAAACGGAAATATTTATTTATGGGAACCTTTTTCACAAAGACAAATTGGCTTGTATGAAACAAGACAAAATTTATATAAAAACAGTTTTGGAAATAAAGTTGTTTTCGAAGAAATTAATGAGGATTTAGGAATTATCTTTAGATATCAGTGGAGCTCTACAGATACCTATGGTTTTGTAAAAAAATCGACTTTAATTAATAATTCATCAGAAAAAGTACAAGTTACATTTTTAGATGGATTACAAAATATTATTCCTTCAGACGTTGAGACAGATTTACAAAATTCTAGAAGTAATTTAGTAGATGCTTACAAGAAAAGTGAATTACAACTTACATCTGGTTTAGGAATTTATGCTTTAAGTGCAATAATTGTAGACAAAGCAGAGCCTAGCGAAGCTTTAAAAGCAAATATTGTTTGGTCTTTAGGTATAAAAAATCCAACATATTTATTATCATCATTACAATTAGATAACTTTAGAAGAGGAAAAGACATACATCAAGAAGTAGATATAAAAGCAGAAAAAGGGGCTTATTTTATTAGTGCCGATATAACCTTAGATGCAAATGAAACCAAGGAATGGCATTTTGTTGCAAATGTAAATCAAACAATAGGCGCTATTGAAATTCTTTCTAAAGCAATATTAAATGATGAAAATTTATTAAAGAGTATTGAGGAAGATATTGAATTAGGTACTAAAAAACTAATTGCTTTAACTGGGGCTGCTGACGGTTTACAAGTAACAGAAGATCCTTTAATTAGTACAAGACATTTTGCAAATACACTTTTTAACTTAATGAGAGGTGGTACTTTTGATGATGATTATAATATTGAAAAGCAAGATTTTATAAAATACATAGGAAAGGCAAACAAAAAAGTAATTAAGAAGAAAGAAACGTTGTTAAATGATTTACCAGAATTATTTAAATTGAACACTATTCTTGAGATTGCAGAGAAAGATGAAGATCAAAACTTTAAAAGACTTTGTTTTGAGTATTTACCATTAAAGTTTAGTAGAAGACATGGAGACCCAAGTAGGCCTTGGAATAAGTTTTCTATCAACACAAAAAATGAAATAGACGGTTCTAAAATTTTAGATTATGAAGGAAACTGGCGTGATATCTTCCAAAATTGGGAAACGCTAGCACATTCATATCCTGCATTTATAGAAAGTATGATTCATAAGTTTTTGAATGCAACTACTTTTGATGGTTACAATCCTTATAGAGTGACAAAAGATGGTTTTGATTGGGAAATTATAGAAGAAAATGATCCTTGGTCTTATATTGGGTATTGGGGAGATCATCAAATAATTTATTTATTAAAATTCTTAGAGTTTATTGAAAATCATTATCCAAATCAATTAGAAAAAAGATTTTCTGAAGATATTTTTGTGTATGCAAATGTGCCTTATAAGATAAAAGATTACCAAAGTATTTTAGCAAACCCTAAAGATACTATTGAGTTTGATCATGATTTAGATGCTAGAATTCATCAAAAGAAAGAAGAATTAGGTGCAGATGGTGCATTGTTAAGAGATGAAAATTTCTTTATTTATAAAGTAAACTTAATAGAAAAATTATTAGCTACTGTTTTAGCGAAGGTTTCTAACTTTATTCCGGAGGGCGGAATTTGGATGAATACACAACGTCCAGAATGGAACGATGCAAACAACGCTTTAGTGGGTAATGGTGTTTCTATGGTAACACTTAACTATTTAAATCGTTTTATAAAGTTCTTTGAAAGCTTAGTTGAAAAAAGTGCAACAGAAGAAGTTAAAATTTCATCAGAATTAGCAATATTCTTCAATACAGTAGTAACAACTTTCAATGAAAATAAAAATATTCTTTCGGGTGTTGTATCAGATGTAGATAGAAAAACAGTTCTAGATGGTTTAGGGGAAGCAGGAAGTGTATATAGAACGGTTATTTATGAAAAAGGTTTTTCTAGTGATAGAACGACCATTACAAAAACGGCGTTATTGGAATTCTTTTCAATTACAAAAGAATATTTAGAGCATACCATTAGAGCAAACAAGCGCTCAGATAATTTGTATCATGCGTATAACTTAATGACGATAGAAAACGATACGGAAGTATCTGTTTCTTATTTACCAGAAATGTTAGAAGGGCAAGTAGCCGTTTTAAGTGCAGGTTATTTATCTTCTAAAGAAGTGCTAGACGTTTTAGATGGCATGAAAGCAAGTGCTTTGTTTAGAGAAGACCAATACAGTTATATTTTATATCCGAATAAAGAATTAGCACGTTTTGATGAGAAAAATGTGATTGCTAAAACGGCAGTAGCACATTCTAAACTATTAACAAAGTTAATAAGTAATGATAATACTCAAATTATCAATCAAGATGTTGCTGGTAAATATCACTTTAATGCAAATTTTAACAATGCAAATAGTTTAAAAGAAGCTTTTGAAGAGTTGCCAGAAGTATATGCAGTCTTGTTAGAAGATGAATCAAAATTAGTATTAAATATTTTTGAAGAAGTTTTTAATCATAAAGCATTTACAGGACGTTCTGGAACATTCTTTGGTTATGAAGGTTTAGGTTCTATATACTGGCACATGGTGTCAAAGTTATTATTAGCAGTGCAAGAAAACTGTTTAATAGCGGTACAGAATAATGAAAGTGAGGTTTTAATAGGTAAACTATTTGATCATTATTATGAGATTCAAGCAGGAGTGGGCGTACACAAATCTCCAGAATTATATGGCGCATTTCCAACAGACCCTTATTCACACACACCTGCAGGAAAAGGAGCACAGCAGCCAGGAATGACTGGACAAGTTAAGGAGGATATTTTATGTAGATCTGGCGAGTTAGGTGTTTCTGTAAAAGCAGGTGAAATTATTTTTAACCCAAGGTTGCTAAGAGATTCTGAGTTTGTAACCACCCCTAAAACATTTAAATATATAGCAATTAGTAAAGAAGAGAAAGAAATAGAACTAGCTAAAGGATCTCTTTGCTTTACCTATTGCCAAGTACCGGTTATATATATAAAGTCAGACAAAAATGAAGTGGAAGTTGTTTTTAATGGACAATCATCTGCAATGTTTAATTCTTTGGAAATAGACGCAAAAACAAGTCAGACGTTATTTAATAGAACAGGTGAAGTGAATAAAATTATTGTATTTATTAAAGGATAGAAAAGGATTCATGGAGCAAGAAAAAATACATATTAAGTATAAATTGCTTTTTTTAAGTATCCTTTTTTGTGCTTTATTTTCATGTAAAAAAGAAGTTATGAACGTTGATAAAAATTTACTGATAGAACATAAAGTAGATTCTTTATTGACGTTGATGACTTTGGATGAAAAAATTGGTCAGATGTCTCAAATTAGACATTTTGACACTTTAGCATCGCAAGATATTACTACTAAATTTATAGGTTCTGTTATTCATACCCAAGGTCCAAACCCCGGTAAAACAGCAGGAAGGTGGCAAGCAAAATTTGCAAAGCTTCAAAAGAAAGCGTTAGCGACCAGATTAGGTATTCCGTTGCTATTTGCAGTAGATGCGGTACATGGTCAAAATTCTTACGAAGGTGCTACTATTTTCCCTCATAATATTGGGTTAGGAGCAACAGCCAACGAGAAATTAGTAGAAGAGATTGCGGCAATAACAGCAATAGAATCTCAGGCTACTGGTTTTAACTGGGTGTTTTCACCTTGTGTTGCTATTCCATATAATGAAAAATGGGGTCGTGTTTATGAAGCATTTTCAGAAAGCACAGCTCTTACAGAAAAATTAACAAGGGCCTCTATAAAAGGGCATCAAGGAGATTTATCTGCAAACAATACTGTTATGGCAACTGCCAAACACTTTGTTGGCGATGGTGCTACAGATTTTGGTAGAGAAGGTGGAGAAACATCTGTATCTAAGAAAGAGATTAATGAGCGTTTGTTAGGGCCTTATAAAGCAGCAGTAAAAGAAAAGGTAGGTGCGGTTATGGCGTCATTTAATACGATTGATGGCAAACCAATGCATGCAAACAAAGCATTAATAACAGCTACTTTAAAAGTAGCAATGAATTTTGACGGCATTGTGGTTTCTGACTGGAAAGGATACGCAAGATTTGGAGAAAACGATATTGTTAATGCAGGTGTAGATGTTGTAATGGCTGTAGACGGTAATTTAGATAATTTTCAAAAAGGTGTAAAGTTAGGTGTTGAAATTGGTGCGGTTAAAATGTCTAGAATTGATGATGCGGTAAAACGTATTCTGCGTCAGAAATTTAGATTAGACTTATTTAATAAACCTTTTGCAGATACTACTTTGGTTAGAAAAGTAGGAAGTATTAGACATCGAAATAAAGCAAGACAAGCTGTAAGAGAATCTTTAGTTTTATTGAAGAATAAAAACAAGGTATTACCTATTGATCCAAAAACAAAGAAAATTATTGTAGTTGGCGAACATGCAAATAATTCAGGATTACAATCAGGCGGATGGACAGTAAATTGGCAAGGTACATCAGAAAATTACAAAGGAGCAACAACTATTTTAGAAGGCATCAAACAAAAAGCAAAAGGAGAAGTTATTTATGATAAAGATGGAAGTCAAAATCATGAAGATGCAGATTTGGCTATTATTGTTGTTGGCGAAACGCCGTATGCAGAGTTCTTCGGAGATATTGGGCATGAGTCGAACACAAGAAAACTAACACTTACTGCAGAACATCAGAATTACATTAACAAGTACACAAAAAAAGGAATTGAAACAATTGTTGTTTTAATTTCAGGAAGACCTTTAGTAGTAACGCAACAAATAAACAAATCAAATGCTTTTGTGGCAGCTTGGTTGCCAGGTTCAGAAGGTCATGGGATTGCAGAAGTACTTTTTGGAGAACATAATTTTAAAGGAAAGTTACCACATTCTTGGCCAAAATTTGTCAAAGATTTTAGTGGTAAGTATGGCCCAAATTTTTGGGATAATTCAATAAAACCATTGTATTCTTTTGGATACGGATTAGAATATTAAAATAAAAGCAAGGAAGCATTCTTCTGTGCGAAATAAATTTAGAATAATAAAATATAAATAGAACTTTCATCAAAATAAAACAGAAAATATGAAATCAAAATTTAAGATAACTATCACGATTTTAGTATTAATTCTTGGTTTTGCATGTAGTTCAAAAAAAGAAAATAAAACCCCAATAAAAGTTAAGATGACAGCAGCTAAAATATTAGGAAATCCGGATTATATAGCAATTTCCTATGGAGGATATAGACAAAAGTCTAGAGACATACAACCCACTATTGCAGAAATAAAAGACGGTATTAAAATATTGTATGCTATGGGTATTAGAATTGTACGTACTTATAATGTGCAATTGCAACAGGCACCCAATTTATTAAAAGCAATAAGCCAACTTAAAAAAGAAGATCCTTCTTTTGAAATGTATGTAATGTTAGGGGCTTGGATAGATTGTTTAAATGCTTGGACAGATAAAATACCAAATCATCATATAGAAAGTGAGCAAAATGATGAAGAGATAGGAAGGGCTGTTGCCTTAGCAAAGCAATACCCAGATATTGTAAAAGTAATTGCAGTAGGTAATGAAGCAATGGTGCGTTGGGCAGCTAGTTATTATGTGCAACCTAATGTTATTTTAAAATGGGTAACACATTTGCAAGATTTAAAAAAATCTGGAGAACTTTCTAAAGATTTATGGATTACCAGTTCAGATGATTTTGCCTCTTGGGGTGGAGGAGATCCTTCTTATAGAACACCAGAATTAGAAAAGTTAATAAAAGCGGTAGATTATGTCTCTATGCATACCTATCCTTATCATAATACACACTACAATCCTAATTTTTGGAGAGTACCTGCTTCAGAAAACGGACTTACAGAAATAGAAAAAGTAGATGCTGCGATGCTTCGTGCTAAGAAATTTGCAACGGATCAATTTTTAGAAGTACAAAAATATGTAGATAGCGTGGCAAAAGGGAAGCCAGTTCATATCGGGGAAACAGGCTGGGCTACTTATTCTAATGGGCATTATAGTGATGAGGGCTCTAGAGCTTCAGATGAATACAAAGAAGCACTGTACCATAACCATTTAAGAGCTTGGTCTAAAGAAAATAATGTCTCTTGTTTCTATTTTGAAGCTTTTGATGAACAATGGAAAGATGCAAAAAATCCAAACGGATCAGAAAATCATTTCGGTTTAATTAATTTAAGAAGTGAAGCAAAGTTTGCTTTATGGGATTTGGTTGATCAGGGTGTTTTTGAGGGTTTGACAAGAGATGGAAAACCAATTACAAAAACTTTTAAAGGAAATATGGAAACCTTAATGAGTTATGTGAAATCACCAAAATAGAAAAGTGCATGCAGTTGAAACGAATTAAATTAATTTTTAGTACTACACTAATTGTACTTCTTATGGGTTGTAATAAAACAATAGAATCTTTGCAAGTTGATGTTTATGAAACATCAGAAAGTGGAAATAAATTAACAAAAATAACAGACTTTTCTGTTGTTGAAAATCCTGTTGTTATAGCCATTTTACCTGAAGAGAAGTTTCAAACTATTACAGGTTTTGGTGGGTCATTTACAGAATCTTCTGCGTACCTATTAAATCAAATAAGTAAGAAAAATAGAGACACTATCATAGAAGCGTATTTTGGAGAGTCTGGTGCAAAATATTCATTGACAAGAACACACATGAATTCTTGTGACTTTTCATTAAGTCAGTATTCTTATGCCCCAGTTGCAGATGATATTGATTTAAAACATTTTTCTATTCAAGAAGATAAAGAGGATATTATTCCGATGATAAAAGATGCTATGGCAGTCTCTAAAGACGGCTTTAAAATTCTTTCTTCTCCATGGACAGCATCTCCTTGGATGAAAGATAATAATGCGTGGGTTGGCGGTAAGTTACTTCCAAAATATTACGATACTTGGGCATTATTTTTCTCTAAATACTTAGCAGCTTACAAAGCAGAGGGTATAGATATTTGGGGTTTTACCGTAGAAAATGAACCTTTAGGAAATGGTAATAATTGGGAAAGTATGCATTACACGCCCGATGAAATGACAAACTTTGTGCAAAACTATTTAGGACCAAAATTAGAAGCAGATGGACACACAGCAAAGATTTTAGGATACGATCAAAATAGAGAGCACCTAAAAGAATGGGTAGATTCTCAGTTTAAGAATGAAGCAACCTCAAAATATTTTGACGGTACGGCAATTCATTGGTACGCCAGTACTTATGATTATTTTCCAGAGGAATTACAATATGCGCATAAAAAAGCACCAAACAAGTATTTAATTCAATCTGAAGCATGTGTAGATTCAGAGATACCAAAATGGCAAGATGATGCTTGGTATTGGAAAAAAGAAGCAACTGATTGGGGTTGGGACTGGGCACCAGAAAAAGACAAATATTTGCATCCAAAGTACGCGCCTGTAAATAGATATGCAAGAGATATTATTGGTTGTTTAAATAATTATGTAGACGGTTGGATAGATTGGAACATGGTTTTAGATACCCAAGGTGGCCCAAATTGGTTTAAAAATTGGTGTGTAGCACCTGTACTTGTGGATCCAGTAAAAGACGAAGTTTACTTTACACCTATCTACTATACATTGGCTCATTTTAGCCGTTTTATTAGACCGAATGCTGTGCGTATTGGTATTAATAATCCTGATAAAGATTTACTAGTAACCGCCGCTAAAAATGTAGATGGAACTATAGCAGTAGTTGTATTTAATGAGGGCAAAGTAAAGAAAAACATGAAACTAATAATTGATAATAAAAATGTTACCATTTCTATAGCTGAACAAGCAATTCAAACTATTATTATCCAATAATTAGTACAATCAATTAACTAAAAAATATTAAAATATGTCAAATCAAAATATAGCTAAAAAAAGCAGTGTTCCTATGGGCCAAAAAATAGCATTCGGACTCGGAATGTTGGCCAATCAGATGTTCCCTGCTGCCTTGCAAATTTTCATGGTAGTTTTAGTTCAAGATTATGGCTTTTCAACTTTCTTGTGGGGAGTTTTATTTTTTATTCCCCGTCTTTTCGATTCTTTTACAGATCCAATTATGGGTTTTATTTCAGATAATACAAGATCTGTCTGGGGTAGACGAAGGCAATATGTGCTTTTAGGAGCTATTATCATGGGAGTAGCTTTTTCGCTTATGTGGCAAATGTATGTAGCAGACGGTTTAAATTATAATTTTGCTTATTTCTTGGTATGGTCTTTAGTATTTTATTTAGGACTTACTATTTTCTCTGTGCCCTATGTAGCGATGGGTTACGAGATGAGTGATGATTTTCATGAGCGTACAAATATTATGGCAATTGCACAGTCTATTGGGCAATGGGCTTGGGTTATAGCACCTTGGTTTTGGGTGGTAATGTACGATGATGGTTGGTTTGGAACCACAACTGAAACAACGCGAACTTTAGGGGTTTGGGTTGCTATTTTTTGTGCTCTTTTAGCCATGGTACCGGCTCTTTTTATAAAAAGTAAATCAACAAAAGAAGATACAAGTTTGACCCCTTTAACATTAAAAACAATTAGAGGAAGTTTAAGGCAAATTTTAAATAATTTTATAGAAGCTTTTAAGATTTCAGCTTTTAGAAAATTGTGTTTTTCAACATTTTTAATATTCAATGCTTTTAACGTAGTTGCTGGTTTTTCCTTCTTTATAGTAGTTTATTATTTATTTAATGGTGATGCAGGAGCGGCAGGTCTTTGGCCAACTTTATTAGGCAGTGTTGGTGCATTGGCAACTACCTTTTTGGTTATCCCTATTGTGGCTAAGATGTCTAAAGCTATTGGTAAAAAGAAAGCCTTTTTGGTTTCACAAGGTATTTCTGTTTTAGGATATATTATGCTTTGGTTTTTATTTATTCCTGGCAAACCATATATGTTTTTATTTGCATTGCCTTTTTTCTCTTTTGGAATAGGAGGTTTGTTTACTATAATGATGTCTATGACTTCAGATATTATAGATATTGATGAATTGAATACAGGAAAACGAAGAGAGGGTGTTTTTGGAGCCATTTATTGGTTAATGGTAAAGTTTGGTTTTGCATTTGCAGGATTAGCAACAGGTGCTATTATGGCATTTGTAGGGTTTGTGCCAGATACTGTAAATACTGAAGCATCAATTACGGGAATAAGATTATTCTATTCAGGGTTGCCAATACTTGGTACACTTGGTGCCATGTGGATTATGCGTAATTACGATCATACAGAAGAAAAAGCGTTAGCTATTAGTGCAGAATTACAAAAAAGAAAGGCAGTGAAAGTAACTTCTTCAGTATATGGAGGTGGTAGATTAGAGGTGATGTTACAAAACGGAGCACCATTGGCAGCTTTTCAACAAATAGATTTTAGTACTAAAGATTTGGAAGCAACCAAGAAAATGTTTGTAAATACTTTAAATAAAACATTAAACGGACTTTGTTTTAGTCCGTATATCGAAGGGCAGCAAGCCGGAGATATTTTAAGTGAAAGTCAAATTCGTAAAAGAATGGACGTAATTTCTTCTTATACAAAAACAGTGCGTTCTTTTTCTTGTACCGAAGGGAATGAGATGATTCCAAAAATAGCACACGAAAAAGGTTTAAAAACAATGGTTGGTGCTTGGATTAGTAGTGATAAAGAGAGAAATGAAAAAGAAATAGCAGCTTTAATTGAATTAGCGAAGTCTGGAGTAGTGGATATTGCTGCAGTTGGGAATGAAGTATTGTTAAGAAATGATGTTTCAGAAGAAGAGTTGTTAGCATATATTACAAGAGTAAAAGAAGCATTAAAAGGTTTAGATATTCCTGTTGGTTGTGTAGATACTTATAATGAATTTTATCAAAGACCCAATTTAGTGGCAATATCAGATGTTATTTTAGCAAACTGTTATCCTTTTTGGGAAGGTTCTAGTATTCAAGACTCCTTAACAGATTTAAGACAAATGCATGCAATCACAAAGCAAGTTGCCAATGGTAAAAAAGTAATCATTACAGAAACAGGTTGGCCAAGTCAAGGTGAAAGTGTGGGAGATGCACATCCGTCTCAATTAAATGCTATGAAATATTTTATTCAAACGCAAGAATGGGCACATACATCAGAAATTGAAATGATGCATTTCTCTTCTTTTGACGAATCGTGGAAGGCAAGAGTAGAGGGAGAACTTGGGGCTCGTTGGGGAATATGGGATAAAGACGAGAAATTAAAATATAGTTAATATAAAAATCAAGCCTAAAAATTAGAAAAAAAACTAATTTTTATCAAATTAATCATTAAAATAGTATAAGAATCATGTCGTACAGAAAAGAGCAATATTTCTCAAACAGTCAAGAGCGTTTTGTAGAATTAGGAATTGAATTTAGCACGGATAAAGGTGTTAATTTTACTGATTATTCGGATAAAGAGTTGATGAAAACCTGGAGAGAAACCCTTAAAAAAGGGATGCACGGTGTTTGTTTTAGTATGTATGAGGATGGGCAAGAGCCTGGCGATGTTATTACGGAGGAACAAGTAGATAGAAGAATTAAAATAATAAAACCCTATGCTAAATGGGTGCGTTCATTTTCTTGTATTGAAGGAAATGAGCACATACCACGTATTGCGCACAAGCACGGTATGAAAAATATGGTGGGTGCTTGGTTAAGTGATGACCTAGATAAAAATGAAGAAGAGATTACCGCTTTAATCCAATTAGGAAAAGAGGGCTGTGTAAACATTGCGGCTGTAGGTAATGAAGTTTTGTATAGAAAAGAGTTAACATTAGAACAATTAATAGGGTATTTGAAACGTGTAAAAGAAGCATTGCCCAATGTCCAAGTAGGGTATGTAGATGCTTATTATGAATTCTCAAGGCATCCAGAATTGGTGGAAGCTTCTGATGTGATTTTAGCAAACTGCTATCCCTATTGGGAAGGTTGTGATATTGATCATTCTTTAAACCACATGCAGCAAATGTTCGGACAAGCATCACAGGCGGCAAATGGTAAAAAGGTGATTATTACAGAGTCTGGCTGGCCAAGTAAAGGAGAAAGTTTAAAAGGGGCACATTCTTCAGAAGAAAATGCTATGAAGTATTTTATTAACGCACAAGCCTGGTCTGCCCAGGACAATATAGAACTCTTTTATTTCTCTTCATTTGATGAATCTTGGAAAGTAGGCGATGAAGGTGTTGTTGGCGCATATTGGGGGTTATGGGACAAACACGAAAAATTAAAGTTTTAATCAGTTCGTTTTATTTAAAATTAGATAAAGCGAGTTTTCTAATTTTCAGGAAACTCGCTTTTCTTTTATTAGAAGAAAAAAAGTGTGTGAAATCGAACTCATTTGTACTAAAAATCAGGTAGAATATTTTTATATTTACCTATTAATTATATTTGGTTATGAAAGTCAATTTACTTTTTTTAAAAACATTGGTTGTAATGTGTTTGTTGACGGTTTCTTGTCAAAACTCAAAACGCGACCTATATCCTGAAACCTTAGAAGGTGGTTTCGAATTGCTGTCTTCAGAAATAACAGGAATTGATTTTAATAACAGTATAACAGAATCTGAAACTAAGAATCATATTTATTATAGTCAAATATATAATGGAGCAGGGGTTGCTGTTGGAGATATAAACAATGATGGTTTATCTGATTTGTTCTTTTGTGGAAACCA
>Ga0308003_1000929_pt1 | contig 13045 bp, 8 predicted proteins | sample Neamet36_FD_203159 | JGI IMG/M metagenome (GOLD analysis project Ga0308003, IMG submission 203159) | Marine microbial communities from water near the shore, Antarctic Ocean - #36 | ecosystem: Environmental > Aquatic > Marine > Unclassified | place: Southern Ocean | collected 2014-06-06
GATTATAAAAATCGATATCGATAAAAATCCTACTCTAGCTCAAAAGCTCAATGTACGTAGCGTTCCTACGCTTATGATTTACAAAGAGGAGAGTCTGCTTTGGCGACAATCGGGAGTAGTGCCCAAAGCACAATTAATAAAAGCATTAAAAGAGTTTAGGTAGTTGTTTAAAGGCCATAATTCTCTAATTAATGTAGTGCTTGTGTTAGAAATACCTGTGATATGTATATTTAATATCCAAAACAGATTTTCATTTTTTCACCCTCGATTATTTAAGGAATTATTTTACTGATTTAAATGAAGTTCGTCGCAATTAGGTAGGTGCTCAAAATAGAGAGTACTATTCCAAAAAACTGATAGATCGATATTTTCTCCTTGTATATAAAGAATGCGATAAGTAATGCTGGAATAGGGTAGAAGCTGGAAATTAAATGAACCTTATATACTTCCATAAACGAATAGGCAAAAAAGAGTAGGCTTATACCTCCCGCAGATAATAAAGCTAAGAGCAAGACTTCTCGATTTACCAGAAACTGCACCTTTTCTTTAGCTTTACTTTTACATACAAATATACCAATCCAAAATAGTAAAGTTATTTCTTGCAGAGCAGCAGTTTGGTAGGCACCAATAACCTGTACTGGAATAGCAAGAAGGGGGTAGGCAACACCAAATAATACCGAAGAAGCTATCGCATATTTTATTCCTGTGTTTAATTTAAATTTCAAGTTGTTTAATAAAAATACAGCAAGAATAATAAATGCAAAGACTAAGATGTATTCTTTCCAGTTTACTAATTCATCTAAAAAGACAAAAGCTGTAATTTGAGAAATTATTAATGTGACAGAATTTAAGGTGATTACGATAGAGGTTGAAGCGAGTTCGAAAGCTTTAATTAATAACAGGAATGCTACAGCAGAAATAGTTCCTAGAAAAATAACTAACAAATAATTGGATAATGTGCCTAGCTTAAGATTATCGCTTAGTATAACAAAAGCTACGAGGAATGCCAAGCTAAAAATGGTTCTAGAAAGAATAATAGAATTATAATTGTATTTAGAAATGATTGGTTTCCATAAAGCATCAGCAGAACCAAAAAATAAAGCGGAGAGTAAAGCGTATATCATTATTGTGTAAGTATTTATTCAATAACTTTAAAAGTAAATCCTTGAGAAGTTAAGGTCTCCAAAACGATAGGGATTGCAATTTTTAATCTCTCTGCCGCTTTAATACTATCGTGAAAGACAATTATAGAGCCATTTGTAGTGTTATCTATTACGGCTTCTGCACACTCTTCTCCAGATAAACTAGTATCGAAATCTCCGCTTAAAACATCCCACATAATAACTTTGTATTCTTTTGTAAGTGCTGTAGATTGTTTGTTACTCATCCTGCCGTAAGGTGGTCTAAATAAGTTTGATTTAAAAATGGTTTCACACTTTTTAATATCCCTTAAATAGGAGAGTAGGCTTTTGTTCCATCCATTTATATGGTTGTATGTGTGGTTTCCTACAGCATGTTTATGCTTAAGAATAGCTTCAAATTCTTTGGGATGTTTTTCTACATTATTGCCAATGCAAAAGAAGGTTGCTTTGGCATTATATTTTTCGAGTTGCTCTAATATCCATAGGGTATATTCCGCTGTAGGACCATCGTCGAAAGTTAAATAGACACACTTTTCCGCAGTGGTAAAATCCCAAATTAAATTGGGATAATACCATTTAAGTAATTGCGGAGTTTTGTAGAGGTACGTCATAAAAAAAAAGCACTGTTTCCAGTGCTTTAGTAATTATCTAAAATTAGAAGTTTTCATTCTTGTCTGAAAGTCGTTTGCTATGTCTTCGGCGTATGCTTCGGTGTCGTTTGCCATAACAACTCTCACAATGCTATTGTAGAGCGATAAGGATCGTTGCGTGTCACTTTTCACAGCTTCCTTGTTCTCTTCTTCAAATTGTGCGTAGTAAGTGAGTTTCTCTTCAAACATCTCTTGCATTGTAGAGATTATGATTCTAGCTTTTTCTGTTTCTCCACAGGCGTAGAAACTTTCTGCAATAGGAAGCATAAAGTAATTATACTCTACTTTTTCGTGTGGCATTAAGTCTATGCATTTGTCTAAAACCTTAACAGCTCTCAATGTATCACCTTCATTAATTAATTTGTCAGCTAGTCTGGAAAAGTTATTACGGATATTCATCACCAATCTCAGGTTGGTTTCGTCCATATAAACACCTTCACCATTCATGTTTCCATATTCGAATTTCTCCATTAAACTGGTGTATAGCACATCAGTTTCTACACGACCAATTTTACCGGCTGCAGATTTGGTTTTAATGGGTACAAAACGGTAAGCCAATCCATCTAGTTGGAAATAATCCCATAAATAGGAGAATGAATGCGCGCTATTTCCAATGGTGATAGAGAAATAAATTGGACGATCCCAGTTGTTGGTGTCTATCAAATCTATAATCATCATGTGTTTCTTTTCCATCTGATTCACATTTAAATTCCAGTCTATACTAGGTAGAATTAAATGAGCATCTTCTGGCGATACAGTTCCATTAGCTAGAACTTTTTCTTTGTTTACAGGAATACGAAGTTTCTTAGTAGGGAAATAAACATACTCTTTCCCCATTTGAACTTTCGTTCTAGGGCCATCACTTTGAATCCATTCGTTCATTCTAGAAACATCCCAACGCTGGTCAGAAATCCCTGCATCTTGGAAAATGGCTACATCTCTGGTTCCTTGTCTGTATAATTTATGAGGCATTGTAAATGGAACTCCTTTTCCTTCGTATGCATCGCGTTTCATCTGGTCTATATACCAATCGGTATTTAATAAACTAAGATTTACAATTCTTACATCGGTTCTATAGCCTTCTACTTCTTGTACGTACCAAAGTGGAAAAGTATCGTTGTCTCCCATAGTAAAGAGTATTGCATCTGGCTCACAAGAGTCTAAATATGCCTTCGCAAAATCGCGTGCTGTATATCTATCCGATCTGTTATGATCGTCCCAACCTTCAGAAGCCATAATTCCTGGAACTGCTACTAAGCATAAAGCAGTAGTTACAATTGCTGTTATTTTTTCTGGAGCATAAGCTCTCAGTTTTTCAATTATTGCAAGTACTCCCAGTCCAATCCAAATAGCAAAAGCATAAAAGGAACCTACATAAGCATAATCTCTTTCTCTAGGTTGATATGGATATTGATTAAGATACACAACAATTGCCAAGCCTGTAAAAATGAAAAGTAGATTTACAATCCAAGCGTCTTTTTGGTTCTTTTTATAATGATAGAATAAACCAATCATACCCAATATAAATGGTAGCATGTAGAAGTGGTTTCTTCCTGGGTTGTTGGCTTGTCCGCTAGGGAGATTTTCTTGTGGACCTAAACGCCACTCATCAAAAAACGTAATTCCACTAAGCCATTGGCCTTCTGTAATAGAACCATGACTTTGCATATCGTTTTGTTTTCCGGCAAAATTCCACATAAAATACCTAAAGTACATGTGGTTAATTTGGTAGTTGAAGAAATAGGTTAGGTTTTCGCCAAAGCTTGGTTTCTTTCCTTTTCTACCTGTAATGTTCCCCCAATCTTTATAAGCATTTACATGTCTTCCTTCTCTACTCCACATTCTAGGGAATAGTCCAGAGTGTTTTTTCTCGAAGTTTGGACTGTGGTTTTTTCTAGGATCAGAAACAACATACTTCCCGACTTGTTCATCTTTTACATAAACAGGTGTTCCATCGCTGTACGGATTTCTTTTGTCTAGTCCTGCTGTATAATATTGCCCGTGTACTAATGGTGTAGAGCCATATTGTTCACGATTTAAGTAGGCTAATAATCCAACCGCTTCTTCTGGATTGTTTTCGTCAATTGGGGTGTTTGCATTCGAACGAATAACTAAAACAGCAAAAGAAGAATAACCAATAAGGATAAATGTAATTCCTAAAATTGCTGTGTGAATTAGATTTCTGTTGCTTTCTTTCGCTTTTTTGAGTCCGTAATAAATTATAGCAACCAATAAACCTATAAAGAAAATGGTTCCACTGTTAAATGGTAAACCAATACTGTTAACGAATGTACGTTCAACAATACCGAGCCATTTTACTATTTGAGGTATTAATCCGAAGAAAATAAAACCTAAAATTAGTACCGAAACAATTCCTGTTACGATGAAGCCCTTTTTTGTGGTTTTGTATTTTTTGAAGTAATACATATAAACAACAGCTGGTATAGCCAAGAGGTTTAGCATGTGAACTCCAATTGATAAACCAACGAGGTAAGTTATTAAAAGTAACCATCTGTTGGCAGCATCTCCAATAAGATCGTACTCTTCATCCCATTTTAAGGCAGCCCAAAATACAACTGCTGTGAAAAATGACGACATTCCATATACTTCCCCTTCGATAGCAGAAAACCAAAACGAATCGGAAAAAGTATAGGCTAAAGAACCTACAAGACCAGCTCCCATAATAGAATAAACTTGTCCTTGAGATTCAATTTTACCTAAAATACGTTTGGCAAAAGCGGTAATAGTCCAGAATAAAAACAGAATAGTGAATGCAGAACTCATTGCAGACATCAAATTAATCATGTAAGCTACTTTAGTAACATCGCCAAAAGCAAAGTTAGAAAAGAAGTTACCTAAGAGTAAAAAGGTAGGTGCTCCTGGAGGATGTCCAACCTGTAGTTTAAAGGCTGTGGCAATGTATTCTCCACAATCCCAGAAGCTTGTGGTAGGTTCTAGGGTTAAGATGTAAGTGCTAAAAGCAATTGCAAATGCTAACCAACCTAGCAAATTGTTTATTTTTTTGTACTGCATTTTTTTCGATTTATTCAATTGTAGTCAAACTCCTGCGAATGTATAAAAAATATTTTGTGTTCTTTTTTTTGACGTAGATAATTGAGTTAAAATCTTTTAAAACATAAATGTGAAGTTTTCTTATATATTTTTAATCTTTTGTTGTGATAATCTAAAATAAATAAATAAATTTGCACCGCATTTGTCCCATGGTGTAACTGGCAACACGTCTGTTTTTGGTACAGAAGAGTCTAGGTTCGAGCCCTAGTGGGACAACCAAAAAGTCGCTTATTTATTTAAGTGACTTTTTTTTATGCTATTTTTTTACATTTATATATGTAACTGCATTTGCATATTTGGCATATCAATTGAATGTGCAACTTGTAAATACTATTGAAATATCATCTTTGCCCACCGATATTTGGAGTGTTATGTTTACTAAGAACATTTCTTTTTTTTGGTAAGGTTTTTGTTGTAAACGATTTAACTTAATTGTTTTTGTATATTTACCACCATTAAACTCAGAACCATGAAAAAACTTTACATTTTACTAGCTGTAGTAACTGCTTTTGTTTCAACAGTAAAAGCTCAAGATCCCATTTCTGCACCAAACTTTATTGTAACCGATATTTTAGGGGAAACGCACGAGCTGTACGAATATTTAGGCCAAGGTAAATACGTAGTTGTTGACTTCTTTGGTACTTGGTGTGGTCCTTGTCGAGAAGTTGCTCCAGCAGTTGGTCAAGGTTTTATGGATTTTGGATGTAACTATAATGATGTTATATTCATTTCTATAGATACTGGTTCCGATACACAAATGTGTATTGATTTTGAGCAGGAATATATGCCCGGTGTTCATGGTTTACCTATGGTAAGTGGAACAGATGGTGACGGAGATGCTGCTCATAACGCTTATGGTATAACAGGAGTACCTACAATTGTTACAATAAGCCCTTTAGATACTACTTACACTTCAACTCATTTAGGCTTTTATGGTGTTCTTGCAGCGGCAGGAATCGAACAAGTAGAACAGTGTATTCCTCCAATTAGTGTTGATTTATCTGTAAGTTCTGCCAGTACCAGTGGACATTCAAATGGAGAGGTTACTGCTGAGATTTCCGGGGGTCTTTTACCTCTTACGATCACTTGGTATGATAGCGATGGGAATGTAGTAGGGCAAGATTTAGAAATGACCTCTGTTGCTCCAGGTGATTATCAGTTAATTATTACAGATTCTAGCGACGAACAACAAGAATATACTATTGCCTTTACTGTAGGATTTATTGGTCAAGTTTATACTTCAGATGATTTTGAGCTTTACGATGCTAATCCATTAGTTCCTCAATCAGAAGATTGGGAATCTTTATGTGAAGAAGAAGATAACACTCAAATAAGTCAACTATACGCTCAAAATGGTGATAATTCAATGTTTATCTATCATGGACCTTCAGATGTGTATAAATCTTTAGGGGATATGACATATGGAGCTTATGAATTTAGTTTTTCTATGTTTATTCCAGAAGATGGTTCTTCTTATTATAGGTTAATGCATCAAATGTCTTGTGAAGAAGCTGATGTAATTCCAGCAATGGAGTTTTATGCCGAAAGCGATGGTACTGCTTATCTAAATAGTGGTGAAGAAAATGCACATTCATTTGCAGTTCCTGTTGGAGAGTGGTTTGAGGTTAAGCATTTAATTGACATCGATAACGGTATTGCAGATATATCTATCAACGGAGAACAAACGTTTGTTTGGCCGTTTATTTACCAAGACAGACTTATTGAAGATGGTTCCATGCAATTGGCTGGAATTCAGTTTAAATCTATTACCCCAGAAGAGCAAACCCGTTCTTTTTATATCGATGATTTAAGTATGCTTTATGTTCAAGGGCAAGATGAAGTTGCTGGATGTACCGATGATGATGCTTTAAATTATAACATGGAAGCTACTTTAGATAATGGTTTGTGTGAAGAAAATACAAGTTGTGTTCCAGTAGGTTTGCCATTTTATGAAGATTTTGAGGAAGATGAGTTCTTGACTCATTGTTGGGATAATGTTGATAGAGATGGTGATGCTTTACGTTGGGCTCATTTGGAATCAGAGGATATTGGAAATAATAGTCTAAGAGCTGTTGGATCGAGTTCATTTATTGACAATGTAGGTTCTTTAGATCCAGATAATTTATTGAGACTACCTAAGTTGCACATTGAAGAAAACACAACACTTTCTTATTTTGTAAAGGCAAAGGATGCTGATTATTTAGATAATTACTCAATTCTTGTTTACGATACCGAAAATGATTCGTTAATTGATGAAGGGGAGTTTGTTGTTTTCGAAGAGGCTGTTCCTGGAGAAGAATATACACAAAGAATAATTGATCTAAGTGCTTTTGCTGGACAAGAAGTTTACATAGCTTTTAGACACCATAATGATGAAGACAATTATTGGATCTATTTAGACGATATTTACATTTATGCTACTCCCTTAAGTGTTTTTGAAAATAAAATTCAAGGTACTTTATCTTTGTATCCAAACCCAGCAAACTCTAGCTGTTATGTTGCTTTTTCAACTTCGGTTAAGGAAAATGTTGCAATTGAATTTTATAATATTCAAGGTCAAAAAGTTCATAGTAGAGCGGTTTCTGCAGTTGGAGATCAAGTAGAATACTTTAATTTGTCTGCACTATCTCCTGGAGTGTATTTAGTTAAAGTTTGCTCCGAAAGTAATCAAGCCTATAAAAGACTTGTTATACGTTAGGAACTAGAAAAAATATGTATATTTGCACCGTATTTATGGTGAAAGATAAGAGGGGACGTAAAGTCCCCTCTTTTTATACTTAGGATATTGAAAGAAAAAGTAGAAGAATTAATTGCTGATGGAATTGCTGGAACCGATATCTTCGTAGTGAAGTTAACGGTAAGTTCTAGTTACAACATTAACGTACTTTTAGATAGTGAAACAGGTTTAACTTTGGCCGATTGCCGAATAGTTAGTCGTGCGATAGAGTTAAATTTGGATAGAGAGGAAGAGGATTTTTCGCTAACAGTTGCCTCCTCTGGAATTGGAGAACCTTTAGTTTTACGTCAATACCCTAAAAATGTAGGACGTAAAGTGAGTGTCACTCTTACTAACGAAGAAGTTATTGAGGCTAAAATGATTTCGGCTACAGACGATGCCATAGTGCTAGAATGGAAGTCGAGAGAACCTAAGCCTACCGGAAAAGGAAAAGTAACGGTTGTGAATAAACGTACAATCGAGTACCGAGATATAAAACAAACAATAGTGTTAATCACATTTTAAGTAAGGTGAAATGGAGAATTTAGCTCTTATAGATTCATTTGCAGAGTTTAAGGACGATAAAAATATCGACCGTGTAACTTTAATGGGAATTATCGAGGATGTTTTCAGAAACATGATCATTAAAAAATATGGTTCTGATGAAAACTTCGATATTATTGTAAATCCCGATAAAGGAGATTTAGAAATTTGGAGAAACCGTATTGTCGTAAAAGACGGTGAGGTAGATGATGATAACGCAGAGATTGAATACTCTAGCGCTATTAAAATTGAACCAGATTTTGAAGTTTCTGAAGAGGTTTCAGAAGAAGTACACTTAATAGATTTTGGTCGTCGTGCAATCTTGTCGATGCGTCAAAATTTAATTGGTCGTATTCAAGAACACGATAATACAGATCTTTATAATACATATAAAGAGTTGGTTGGTGTAATTGTTTCTGGTGAAGTACATCATATTAGTAACCGAGAGGTTATTATTATTGATGATATGGACAACGAGGTGATTTTACCTAAAGACCAACAAATACGTTCTGACTTCTTTAGAAAAGGCGATACTGTACGAGGAGTTGTAAAAGAGGTACAATTAAAAGGAACAAAACCTAGAATTGTATTGTCTCGTACTTCTCCTAAGTTTCTTGAGCGTTTGTTCGAACAGGAAATCCCAGAAGTTGCCGACGGTTTAATCATCGTTAAGAAAATTGAACGTATTCCTGGCGAAAAAGCTAAGGTTGCTGTTGAGTCTTACGACGAACGTATAGATCCTGTTGGTGCCTGTGTGGGTATGAAAGGTTCTAGAATTCATGGAATCGTAAGAGAATTAGGAAACGAAAACATTGATGTAATTAACTATACTAGTAATATATCATTGTTTATTACACGTGCCTTAAGTCCTGCCAAAGTATCTTCTATCACAGTAGATGAAGACAATAATAGAGCAGAGGTATATTTAAAGCCAGATCAAGTGTCTTTGGCTATTGGTAGAGGTGGTACAAACATTCGTTTGGCTGGTTCTATTACAGGTTACGAAATTGATGTGTACAGAGATATAGACGATTCAGAAGATGTTTCATTAGCAGAGTTTGTGGATGAAATTGACGATTGGATTATCAAAGAATTAAAAAATATTGGTTGCGATACAGCCAAGTCTGTTTTAGAGCTTTCTGCTGCCGAATTGGTGAAGCGTACTGATCTAGAAGAGGAAACAGTTGTTGAAATCCAGTCGATTTTGAAAGCTGAGTTCGAAGACTAAATTAGAGTACGAATACAACAGAGCTACAATATAAATAGCAAGCATGAGATTAAGTAAGGTTGCAAAAGAATTAAACGTAGGTATAGCGAATATCGTAGATCATTTAGCCTCTAAAGGGGTAGATATAGACGGTCGTCCAAATACCAAAATTACTCCTGACTCTTATGAGATATTAAGACAGGAGTTTAGTGCTGACGTAGAACAGCATAAGCGTTCGGCTGAGGTAGCTCAAGCTCGTAGAGACGAGAAAGATGCTCTGAAGGCGATAGCGGCAAAAAAAGCTCTAGAAAAAGTGGTTATCAAAGGGAAAGCAGATTTTGCTGGTCCTAAAACTGTAGGTAAAATTGATATTGAGCCTAAAATGAAAGCCCTTCCGGAAGAAGTTAAGGAAACGAAAGAGGTAGCTCCTGCTAAGGACGTTGTTAAAGTTGCAACCAAAACAACTGCACCAAAAGTAGCAGAAAGCCCGAAAGTTAAACCTCAACAAAGTGCGGAAACGAAAGTTGATTCTAAACCTAAACAGGTTGAAGTTAAGACTTCGAATAAAAAGGATAAAGCTGAGAAAACGAAAGTAGCTGAACAAAAAGCTGTAGAGCCTGTTGTTGCTAAAAAGAAAACTCAGCAACCTAAAGATGTAATTAAGGCTAAAGGATCTCTTTCGGGCCCTAAGCAGATTGGTAAAATTGATGTTAACAAGCCTATTAAGGCCGATAATGTTAAGGAGATTAAGGTTGAAAAACTTAATAGACCAGACGCTAAGAAAGAAGAAGTAAAACCTGTAAAGCTAGCTGAGGTAGAAGTTTTAAGAGCGAAATCAAAAACACTTTCTGGACCTAAATTAACAGGTCAAGTAATTGATTTGAGTAAATTTGCAAAGCCAAAGAAAAAGAAAATAGCATCATCTAGTAATCCCTCGGGAGATAAAGACAATAAAAAGAAACGTAAGCGTATTATACCTGGTTCTGGTGGTACTGGAAGACCTGTTCGACCTAACCAAAAAGGTGGAAAGCGTCCTCCAGTTAAAGGTAAGAAGCCTAAGGTTGTTAAAGCTGAGCCTACTGCTGAAGAAATTCAAAAGAAAATTGCAGAGACTTTAGACAAACTTACTGGTAAAGGAAAATCTAAAGGATCTAGACATAGAAAATCTAAACGTGATGTACGTAGAGAAAAAGATGTTTTAGATTTAGAACGTGCAAACGAAGAGAGCAAAACGATTAAGGTAACAGAGTTTGTTACTGTAAACGAAATTGCTACGATGATGGATGTTCAAGTAACACAAATTATTTCTTCTTGTATGATGCTAGGTATCATGGTAACCATGAACCAGCGTTTAGATGCAGAAACACTTTCTATTGTTGCCGATGAATTCGGTTTCGATGTAGAATTTGTAAGTGCAGAAGTACAAGAATCTATTGAAGAAATTGAAGATAAGCCTGAAGATTTAAAAGATAGATCGCCAATTGTTACCGTAATGGGACATGTTGATCACGGTAAAACTTCTTTATTGGATTATGTTCGTAGAGAAAATGTTATTGCTGGTGAAGCCGGTGGTATCACACAACATATTGGTGCATACGAAGTAGAGTTGAAAACAGGTAAACGCATTACCTTTATTGATACTCCAGGTCACGAAGCCTTTACAGCAATGCGTGCTCGTGGTGCTCAAGTAACAGACATTGCAATTATTGTTATTGCTGCGGATGATGATATTATGCCACAAACAAAAGAAGCTATTTCACATGCTCAAGCTGCTGAAGTGCCTATTGTTTTTGCAATAAACAAAGTAGATAAGCCAAACGCCAATCCAGAGAAAATTAAGGAACAATTAGCTGCAATGAATCTTCTAGTTGAAGACTGGGGTGGTAAATTCCAATCTCATGATGTTTCGGCTAAACATGGTCAAGGTGTAGAGGAATTATTAGAAAAAGTTTTGCTTGAATCTGAAATGCTTGAACTTAAAGCGAATCCAGATAAAGCTGCTAAAGGGTCTGTTATTGAAGCGTCTCTTGATAAAGGGAAAGGATTTGTTACTACAATGTTAGTACAATCTGGTACATTATCTGTTGGAGATTTCCTTTTAGCTGGTCAGCATACTGGTAAAGTTAAGGCTATGTTTAACGAACGTGGTACTAATGTAACAACTGCTGGACCTTCTGCTCCAGTAAGTATCTTAGGTTTAAGTGGTGCACCACAAGCAGGTGATAAATTTAATGTAATGTCTGATGAGCGCGAAGCGAAGTCTATTGCATTAAAACGTACTCAACTACAAAGAGAGCAGAGTATTCGTACTCAGAAGCATCTTACTCTTGATGAGATTGGAAGACGTTTAGCTCTTGGTGATTTCCAAGAATTGAATATTATTCTTAAAGGTGATGTTGATGGTTCTATTGAAGCATTATCTGATTCGCTACAGAAATTATCTACCGACTCTATACAAGTTAATATTATCCATAAAGCGGTTGGTCAAATTTCAGAGTCTGATATCTTATTAGCAACTGCTTCAGATGCAATTGTAATAGGATTCCAGGTACGTCCTTCATCATCAGCTCGTAAATTAGCTGAAAAAGAAGAAATAGATGTACGTCTGTACTCTATCATCTACGATGCAATAAACGAAGTGAAAGAGGCAATGGAAGGTATGCTTTCTCCAATAACTAAGGAAGAAATTGTTTGTAACATTGAAGTACGTGAAACCTTTAAAGTTACCAAGGTTGGTACAATTGCTGGTTGTTATGTATTAGATGGTAAAATCAATAGAAATACTAACGTTAGACTTATCCGTGATGGAGTTGTGGTTTATACAGGTGGTTTAGGATCGCTTAAACGCTTTAAAGACGACGTTAAAGAAGTTGGTAAGGGTTACGAATGTGGACTTAACATCGATAAATTCAACGATATTAAAATCGGCGATATTATCGAAGGTTACGAAGAAGTTGAAGTTAAGAGAACGTTGTAATAAAATAGTACTTACAAAAAAAAAGAGCCACAGTTTGTGGCTCTTTTTTTGTGCTGTATATTTGCAAGTAGTTTTTTATAATTGTTTTAAACTTACTTTGCCCTCAAATATAAAAGCAGCTTTAAATTTCTTTTTGTACGTTAGTAAAGCTCTTTCTGCTTCAATTCTAGTCCTAAAAGCAGCTACTTTAGTTTTAAAATACGGCTGCTCGTAACTCGTTTCAACTAATACAGATGGAAATGTAGACTTGAATTTATTTAAACTTTCAGTCGACCCTGTTCTGCTTCCAGAATATATTTGTATTCTAAAACATTTCACTAATGATTGATCACTATAAACTCTTCTTTTCTTCTCAAGTAAATCATCTACCTTATGAGTATTTATATACTTGACAACTTGGCTTGTTTTAGTACTATCTAAACTCTCGTTGTACTCCCATTCTTGCGCAAAAGAGTTCATAGACATTAACAATGTACTTATGAGTAAAGTTCTTATTTTCATCTTCTGTTTGTTTCCACAAATGTAATGGAATTCCCTTAAAGTTAATAATGGTTAATTTAGAACGAATATAAACTGTTTTTTTTGTGCTGAACTAGTTTTCCCTAAAAAAGGAATGTGTTATTTTTGCATTCGAGAAAAACTAAGCTACTTAAAGTTAGAAAGCGCATAGAATTATGACAAGTAAAAACGGTAAGCTATTTAGCAATAAGGTTTTAACCTTATTTGCTTTGCTATTCA
>Ga0308003_1000930_pt1 | contig 13044 bp, 13 predicted proteins | sample Neamet36_FD_203159 | JGI IMG/M metagenome (GOLD analysis project Ga0308003, IMG submission 203159) | Marine microbial communities from water near the shore, Antarctic Ocean - #36 | ecosystem: Environmental > Aquatic > Marine > Unclassified | place: Southern Ocean | collected 2014-06-06
TGATCTAACTCTTTACAAGAAATCTTTTAGAAAAACCTTTCAGAAATTTTATGGAGATATAAAGGATTACTGCATTTTAGCATTACTACCTTCATACCAGGAAAGAGAAGGTTCATCACTTATTTTTATGGTAGATGATTTAATAAGAAAGAGTAAACATCCAAAAAGTAATTTTTACCTGAACAACCTTTCTGAACTTTCTGAAACAATAAAAGAACTGGAATATAAAGGACAAAAAACAATTTTGTTTGGCGTAACCTATGCCTTACTTGACTTAGCAGCACAACACCCTCAACAACTAAAAAACACAATAATTATGGAAACAGGTGGTATGAAGGGGAAAAGAAAAGAATTACTAAAAGAAGAAATACATCAGTTGTTGCAAGAAGCATTTATAACTGAAAAAATACATTCGGAATATGGAATGACAGAACTTCTATCTCAAGGCTATTCAAAAGGTGAAAATATTTTTAATTTTCCTAGCTGGATGAAGATACTAATTCGTGATGTAAATGACCCTTTATCTATTATCGGAAACAACAAGACTGGAGGAGTAAATGTAATTGATTTGGCAAATATTTATTCTTGTCCATTTATAGCTACTCAAGATTTAGGTAAAACATTTGATAACAGCTCTTTTACGGTGCTTGGAAGGTTTGATGAATCAGATGTGAGGGGATGCAACCTACTTGTACAATGATAATCAGAAAAGCAAATAAAGGAGACTTGGAAAGCATCATGAAGATGTATAAGTCGTGTGTAAAAGGGATGATTAAAAACGGTATAGATCAATGGGATGACACATATCCTAACGAAAAGATAATCAATGAAGATTTAAGTACTGGCACATATTATGTTGCAGAAACGGATGGAACTATTATTGGAGGAATCAATATTGACCAAAACCAAGACGATACTTATTTACCTCTTGAATGGAAAGATAAATCTAATGCATTCTTGGTGGTACACCGTTTGGGAGTTAAAGAAGAGTTCTGGAATAAAAATATTGGCAAAGATTTGATGCTATTTACTGAAAGTTTAGTAATCAAAAAAGGATTGGATTCTATTCGATTAGATACATACTCTGGCAATCTAAAAGCTATGCAATTTTACATTAGACTTGGGTATACAGAAATCGGTACGATCAATCTAAAAATTCACAAAAACAAATACCATTGTTTTGAGAAAATTATACATTAAGAAAATTCATTTATTTGGTCTTAATTTAACTTCAGAAGTAGTGGATTTAATCTTCAATATTGATTAAGAGATTAATCAATATTCAATTCTGAAAGACGATAAATTCTTAAAATTATTAGACCAAATAGAACGCCTATTACTAAGAGTATCACACTTGGGAGTCCGCTTACACTAAATGATAGTCGCAGTAAAATAGTTGAAATAATAAAGCCTGTATTTCTAATTATTTGGTGGTATCTATCAGTGTACTGAAAAGAGAGTAAGAGAATAAATACATCTACCAAAATTAAGATAGTAAAAAAGTCAATAAAGAAAACTGCATTAATATTTTTTACAATTTCGTTATTTATAAAAACTGAATAAGTCCAATCAAAAAGATTTGAAATACATAAAAAGAGAAGGATAGGCACCAAAACAATACTAAGAATTTTTTTATAAGAAATAAAACGAACTAGATTTTCATTAGCCTTTCTTTTAGGAATACTTGCAATAGTTTTTCTAAATAAAAATATTAAATAGAATATTATAATGATTGCTATCAAATCATATAGCAACAATAAACTTTGTTGATTATAGATTCCTGAGGAAATATCTAATTGAGGAATATCCTCGAAAATTTTCCTAATCAAAACAAGTGAAATAATTTCATATTCTTTCGCTATAGATGTTGTAAAGGATCTTGGAAAATAATAAATAAGTAAAAAAGCTTCATAAACTAAAATGAAAGAGAATGGAGTATAAAGAGCTGAGATAGGGTTAGACAATAAACTATCGAGTCCAACAAAATAATTCACATCATACTTTAAGTTTAAAAAAACTAATACTAAATGAATTAAAAATCCAGCAATAGCAAAATAAAGAATAAGCTTTTCAAAACTTTTAATATTTTTTTCGGAAAAAACTTTTTTATGTAATGAATCAACGCGTTTAAGCATTTATATTTTTTTTTCAAAATTATTAATTGAAATTGACAAAGTCTCATTTTTATTAGAAAATAAAAAATAAAAATCTAAAACTGCTGATTCAGGTATTAAATAGACTCAATAAATCAAGATTGATCAATATCCAAATTAAAAATCTTGTTGCATATAAAATTATGAAAAAATACTAATAAATATGTTGTGATTAGTGTTAGGATTATAACTAATTTTGTGTCTTAAACATTATAATTAAAAATGAGATATTTCTACATACTATCAATAACTTCTTTATTTCTTTTTTCATGTTCTAAAGAAGAGGTTACCCCTACAACAACAGATAATACAATTAAAACTAGTGGTTATAATTTTGAGCCTTCTTTACTAACTTGTAACTTAGGTGACACAATATATTTTGAGTTAGGATCTACTCACAACGCAATTGAAGTAAATGAAGTAAATTATAATTCAAATTCTTCATCTCCTTTATTAGATGGTTTTCAATTTGGATTTGGAGAGTCAGGTTTTTTTGTGGCTAACGAATACAAAACCTATTACTATGTATGCGCTCCACATCTCCCCCAAATGAAAGCAAGAATAGTGGTAGAATAGGGATTAAACTAAAACACCACGTTTCAACATAGTAGCACTTGTTGCGAAAATTCTTAGCTGATTTACATTAAGCAAAAACCCATTACTTCATCATAAAAACGTTCAGGTTTTTCGGCATGCAACCAATGACCAGCCCCTTCAATCGTACAAATACTGAAATCAGTAAAGTGCTTTTTAATTAAAATTTCATCTGAACTGTTAATGTAGTCTGAATTACTTCCTCTAATAAAATGCGTAGGAACATTTAATTTACCTGAAACAAAACTTGCGTCCTGTATATTCTGTACTTTTTCCAACAATACATTAATATTAAAGCGCCAAGCAAATTCTTTTTTTTCGTTTCTATATAAGTTTTTCAAAAGAAAAAGACGCATGCCTTTATCCGTGTAAGAGAAAGAAAGTAAATTATCAATTTCCTCTCTTTTATCAAAATCCTTCAAAGGTAGTTTATATAAAGTGGCCAAAAGGTTTTTATAAAAATCACTATTATATTGCCTAGGGGCAATATCAGCGACAATTAGTTTCTCTATCTTATTAGGATATGTAAAAGCAAATTTCATAGCTACCTTACCACCTAAAGAATGCCCTAAAATAATTGGATCCAAAATATTATTTTCCTCCATATACTCTAATATATCCCGGCACATAACTTCATAATTAAAATCATTTGAATGCGGTGATCTTCCATGATTTCTCAAGTCAATTAAATGTGTTTTACAATATTTAGAAAATTTCTTCCCCAAAGTATTCCAATTATCACCCATACCAAAAAGCCCATGAATAATAATTAAATCATGCCCTTTATCGCCATATATTTTTGAATGCAATTTCATTTACAGTAAGCGTTTATACATTTGTATAGTGTTTTCTAAGCCTAAATAAATTGCATCACTAATAAGAGCATGCCCAATTGAAACTTCATCCAAATTTGGAACTTGATTTGCAAAATACTCTAAATTATCTAAGCTTAAATCATGTCCAGCATTTATCCCAACTCCTAATTCAGTTGCTTTTTTAGCAGCTAATATGTAAGGTGCAATTGCTAGCTGTTTATCCTCAAAATATTGTGTTGCATATTCTTCTGTATATAATTCAACTCTATCTGCTCCACACAACTTTGCCCCTTCTATAATTTCTAATTTAGGATCGACGAAAATGGAAGTTCTAATTCCGTAGTCCTTAAACTCTGCAATTATTTCTTTCAAGTAGTCTTGAAATTTGATAGTATCCCAACCTGCACACGAAGTTATAACATTAGGTCCGTCAGGCACTAGAGTAACCTGTTCAGGCTTTACGGCAATTACCATTTTAATAAAATCAACTGATGGGTAGCCCTCTATATTATACTCAGTAGAAATTATTGGTTTTATAGCAAAAACATCTTTATTAGTAATATGTCTTTCATCTGGCCTAGGGTGTATAGTAATCCCATCAGCACCAAATTTTTGACAATTTATTGCAGCTTCTAAAACTGAAGGTGACGTTCCCCCTCTAGCATTTCGAATAGTTGCTATCTTATTTATATTTACACTTAACTTTGTCATAGGCCACAAAAGTAAAAAATAGTATGTTTGCCCCATGCAAGCAAGCGAATTAATTTCATCCTCACTAACAACTTTACATCCTGATGATGATGGAGATAGAGCTTTATCACTTATGAATGAGTTGAGGATAAATCATTTGGCAGTTGTAAGAAACTCTTTTTATTTAGGGATTTTATCTGAAAAAGAGATATTAAGCTGGACAAAAACAGATGAATTTATTGATGAACATCTTTCTGAGCTCACAGCGCCTTCAGTAATTGACTCACAACATTTATACGATATTATTCAAACTGTAGAGCTCAATAGTCTTAGTATAATTCCTGTTTTAGATGAGAAAAAACATTATTTAGGAGCTATTACAAATCGTAAACTATTATACACAATTGCGAAAAGCACTAGTGTACAAAGTATTGGAGGAATGATTGTTTTGAAAATGAAAGAAAATGATTACAGTATGAGTGAAATTGCTCGAATTATTGAGTCTAATAATACAAAAATACTAAGCTCTTATATTACCTCAATTCCCAGTGCACAAATGATGGAGCTTACACTAAAACTAAACAAAGTAGATATTACTTCAATAGTGAAGGATTTTGAACGATTTGACTACACCATAACAGCCTCTTACAACGAAGACAACCAAAAAGATGATTTTTTAGACAGATACGAATCTTTAATTCGATTTCTAAATCCGTAAAATGAAAAAAATAATATTCTTTTTTCTGTTTTTAACTCAATTAACCCAAGCACAAATTGTAGTAAGCACTATTGTGTTAAGCGGAAATAATAAAACTCAAAATGATATAATAATACGCGAACTTTCTTTTGAAATAAATAAGAGTTATATTCCTATAGATTTAGAAAAAAGAATTGAGCAAAGTAAAGAAAACTTAGTAAACTTAAAAATTTTCAATTTTGTAACAATTAATAAAACTGAGAATAAAGATTCAATTGAAATAATAATTGAAGTTATTGAAAAGTGGTACATATGGCCTTATCCAGTATTTGAAATTTCAGAACGTAATTTTAACACTTGGTGGGAAGAGTTTTCTGATAATAATTATTCTGATTTTTCTCGTTTAAATTATGGTGTATTTTTCAATTGGGAAAATTTTAGAGGCAGAAATGAACTCTTAAAACTTAAAATAAGAAAAGGATTTAAAGAACATTATTTATTAGCTTATGAAGTTCCTTATTTTAACAAAAATAAAACTGTAGGAATCAATACAAATCTGCAATTATTCAGAAGAAAGAAAACACATTTTGCAACTGAAGAAAATAAATTAAATTATCTTGAAAGTGATACTTTTAACAGTATTGATTACGATTTAAATACTGAGATAACATATAGAAAGAATATTCACCAAACACATAAATTAAAATTCACATACTTACATACCAGCATTAATGATTCAATTGCAGCACTTAACTCTAATTATTTAGGCAATAACCTGTCTAATACTAGTATTTACACTTTTGAGTATATATTTGAATATGAAAATCGAGATTATATCAATTATCCTTTACATGGATTTGCTCTTAGTTTTGCTACAAAAAAACACCTCTCAGCAACATCAAATGTCAAACACTTAGAACTCTCCACTAAATTAGAAAAATATATTGAGCCTTACAAGCACCTCTACATTGGATCGAGCTTTAAAGCAAAGTGCAGTACTGATGGGAATCAACCTTACTTTATTCAAAAAGCTTTGGGGTATGAAGACTATGTAAGAGGTTATGAATACTATGTGGTAGACGGACAGAGTTATTGGCTTTCCAAAACGGCTGTTAAATATGCGCTAATTGAAAAAACAACTTTTGATATTCCTTATGTAAAAATGAAGCAATTTAACAAGTCACACTATTCACTTTATTTGGGAATATTTTCTGATCTAGGGTATGTTGTAAATAATCAAAATCAAGAACAAAATTCCATCAATAATTCATTGCTATGGGGAAAAGGAATTGCACTTGACTATGTAACCTATTATGATAAATTATTAAGAATTGAGTATTCAATAAACGCTTTAGGAGAAAAAGGAGTATTTTTACATTTTTCAAGTCCATTCTGATAAAACACTAAATTATGACAATTGCAATTTTTGGAAGTCCGTATCCCGAGCACTTTAGCAAGTATATTCAGCACTTAATTAAAAAATTAGAAGCTGAACATATCAATCTTATTATTGAGGAAGAGTTTAGTGTTTTCCTAGAAAATAATATCCGCTTTAACAAGAGCATTAGCACTTTTAATAGTTATGAAACTCTTAAAAATAAAGCTGATTTCCTTCTGAGTATTGGTGGAGATGGCACCTTACTAAAAGCAGTAACGTATGTACGTGAATCAGAGATTCCGATTATGGGAATAAACACTGGTAGGCTAGGCTTTATATCAAGTATATCAGCTGATCAAATTGATGATGCAATTACTGATATTATAAAAGGAAATTATAAAATAAATGAACGAACTTTACTAGAATTAAGCTCTGATAAAAAATTATTTAAGGAAAAAAATTTCGCTCTTAATGAAGTAGCTGTTTCTAAGAAAGATACTTCATCCATGATTAGAATTGATGCCTACGTAGATGATGAGTTTTTAAATACATATTGGGCTGATGGATTAGTTGTTTCTACTCCAACTGGTTCAACAGGATATTCCTTAAGTTGTGGGGGACCAATCATTATGCCAGGAACAAATAATATTATCATAACTCCTAATGCTCCACACAATTTAAATGTTCGGCCTATTGTAATTGATGATAATAGTGTAATAAAATTGAAAGTTGAGGATAGAGATCAATTAGCACTCGTCTCTCTAGATTCTAGATCAAGAGCTTTCGATTCAGAAACAGAGTTAATTATTAAAAAATCCAATTTTAAAGTAAAACTCGTCCAACCTCAAAACAATTCCTTAATCAAAACTATACGACATAAACTTATGTGGGGACTGGATAAAAGAAGTTAAGAACACTAAATTAAACACTGAGAATAAGTATATTTGCAAATTATTGACAAATCATGATTATGAAAAGATTTAACCATAGAATAAAATTAATCTTTATTATTGCTTTCGCATTTAGTTTAAGCACTAAGGCACAACAATTTAAACCAAATACTGAAATCGGTATTTTACTAGGAACATCATATTATCTTGGAGATTTAAATACTACTCACTTTAATCAGCCTTTAGTAGCAGCAGGATTAATAATAAGAAAAAATATTGATAAAAGATTTGTTTATAAAGCTGAAGTGATGTATCTAAATATAAAATCTGACGAAAGAAATTCAGAAGATACAATAGCTAAAAATAGAGGATTACACTTTAAATCACCAATCTACGAACTTTCAGGTCAAGTGGAATTTAATTTTTTACCTTTTCAACCTGAAAATCCACTCTATACATGGACTCCTTATGTATACACCGGTATTTCGATTTTTCACTTCAACCCAAAAGCTGAAAACAAAAATGGAGAATGGGTAGACTTACAAGAACTTGGTACTGAGGGGCAAGGAACTACTTTATTCCCAGACAGAAAAAAATACTCATTAGTTCAATATGCAATTGCAATGGGAGGTGGAGTTAAAATTGCAGTAAACCCTTCATTCAATATTATATTAGAGTATGGAGTGCGTAAGACTTTTACGGATTATTTGGATGATGTCAGCACAACCTACCCTGGAGACCTATTAGATATGACCAATGAAGCGAACTACATGTCTGATCCTTCAGGAACTCATCAGCTAGGAGAACAAAGAGGGAATCCAGACAAAAAAGATTGGTATTCTTTTGCTGGAATCACTTTAAGTTTCAAACTTAATAACAACACTAAAGGTTGCGATTACTAAATTCTATTTACGAATAGTCTCATGGAAAAAATAGATATAACTAATTTACCCAGGCACATTGCAATAACTATGGATGGCAATGGCAGATGGGCAAAAAGCAAGGGAAAGCTAAGGATTTTTGGCCATAAAAATGGAGTAGAAGCAGTACGTGATACTATTGAAGGGGCAGCTGAAATTGGAATTAAATATATTACACTTTATGCTTTTTCAAGCGAGAACTGGAATCGACCTGAAAAAGAAGTGAATGCGTTAATGACACTACTAGTTTCAGCAATTAACAAGGAAACAAAAACCTTAATGGATAACAATATCCAACTAAAAACTATTGGTGATATTAATAAATTACCATTAAAGGCACAGAAAGAATTACAGGAAGCTATTACAAAAACAAAAGACAATACTAGAATGACTTTGGTTTTAGCCTTAAGCTATAGCGGTAGAGGGGAAATACTAAATGCCGTGCAAGAAATTATTAAAGAAGGGAAAGAGCCAGAGGAAATAAATGAAGATACATTTCAGCAATATCTCACTACAAAAAGCGTTCCTGACCCTGAATTATTAATCAGAACTAGTGGTGAATACAGAATAAGTAATTTTCTTTTATGGCAAATTGCATATTCCGAACTTTATTTTACCGACACACTTTGGCCTGACTTTAGAAGAGCCGATTTATACAAAGCGATATTAAATTATCAAAGTAGAGAAAGACGATTTGGAAAAACAACTGAACAATACACATAAATAAAATTTTGAAGAAATTTACAATCATCATAATTAGTCTGCTCAGCCTAACAATAGGCGCTCAAACTAATGAAAAATTAGATTATTCTAACCCTAAAACCTATGAGATAGGTGGAATTATGGTAATAGGTGCTGACAATTTAAACAACAGTACTTTAATAGCTATATCTGAGCTAACTGTAGGGGATAAAATTAAAATTCCTGGAGATAATTTCAGTATCGCAATCACTAAACTTTGGAAAGAAGGTTTGTTCTCAGATGTGAATATCACAATTGATAAAATAGATGAAAATATAGTTTTTCTTAACATCAATTTAGTAGAAAATAGTCGCTTATCAAAGTTTAAATTTAAAGGGAAAATTAGCAAATCGGATATCACTTCTTTAAAAGAAGATTTAAAGTTAATGAGAGGGAAAATATTAACACAAAATATAATTAACAATAGTATTAACTTAATAAAAACCTACTATTTAAATAAAGGATTTCTAAATGCTAGTATAGGTTACTTAACTACAATTGATACGACAGTAGTAAATTCTGAAAACTTAATTTTTAATATAAATAAAGGGAATAAAGTTAAAATTAAAGAAATAAAAATAAACGGAAGAAAAAAAATTGCAAATACCAACAAAACATTCCTAAACAGAAAAGATACAGTGTATGCTGTCAACAATAGAAAAATAAAGAAAAGCATGAAAGAAACTAAAGCCAAAAATTGGTGGCGTATCTTTAAGGTTTCGAAATTTATTGATGAAAATTATATTAGTGATAAAGAAAAACTAATTGCTAAATACAATGAAGTAGGATATAGAGATGCTAGAATAACCAGCGACACTACTTATCTTAATAAAGATAATACCTTAACAATTGAGATGAATATTGATGAAGGGGTAACTTATAAGTTTGGTGCAATAAAATTTGTAGGCAATACTGTCTATTCTTCGGAAGAACTAAGTAGGCAACTAGGAATTAAGAAAGGAGAGATATTTGATCAATCTATTTTAGATTCTCGTTTATTTGGGAGTCCTGAGGGAAATGATATTAGCTCACTTTATCTTGATGATGGATATTTATTCTTTAATGCTACGCCAGTTGAAATTGCTGCTAACAATAAAAATATCGACCTTGAAATAAGAGTTTATGAAGGAAAGCAGGCCCGAGTAAACAAAGTAATGATTAAAGGAAATACAAAAACAAACGACCATGTAATAATGCGTGAAATCCGCACGAATCCAGGAGATCTATTTAAACGTTCAGATATCATGCGTTCACAAAGAGAGTTATCGCAAATGGCTTTCTTTGACCCTGAAGCATTTGACGTAAAGGTAGAACCAGACCCAGCAAGAAATGAAGTAGATATAACCTATGTTTTAGCTGAGAAATCATCCTCTCAAATACAATTACAAGGTGGTTGGGGAGCAAACAGAATAGTAGGATCATTAAATCTTGTATTTGATAATTTTTCAACACAAAATACCTTTAATAAAAAAAGCTGGTCACCACTTCCTTCAGGAGATGGACAAAGACTATCTCTAAGTGCATCTTCTAACGGAGCATATTATCAAAACTATAATATCTCATTTACTGAGCCTTGGTTGGGAGGAAAAAAACCTAATGCACTAACCGTTTCTCTTTACAAATCTGTATCTTCAAATGGGCAAGAAGGAGATGACAGAGAGGCAATTGAAATATTAGGATTAACTATAGGAATTGGGAAAAGATTGAAGAATCCTGACGATTATTTTACAATTTATAATGGAATAAATTTTCAACAATATAAACTTATAAACTCTCAATCTTTCTTCTCTTTTAAGGACGGGTTCTCTAACAATGTGAATTATAATATTAGACTAGGAAGGAACTCTGTTGATCAACTTATTTTTCCAAGAAGAGGATCAAACTTTTCATTGGGATTAAAAATAACTCCACCTTACTCTATGTTTGATGGAGTGGATAACTACAGTACAGTAAGCGATCAAGAAAAATATAAATACATTGAATACTATAAATGGAAATATAAATCTTCATGGTACTCAGCATTTACAGATAAGCTTGTTTTAGCAACAAAAATAGAGATAGGGTTATTAGGCGCATATAATAACAAATTAGGAGTAGCTCCTTTCGAAAGATTTTATGTTGGGGGAGATGGCCTAAGTGGAATGGGTATGGTGTATGATGGTAGAGAGCTAATCTCTTTAAGAGGATATAGTAATAATTCTGTTTCTCCGCAAACAGGAGCTACTATTTACAACAAATACACTTCCGAAATTAGGTATGCACTAAGTCTAAATCCAAGCTCGACTATGTATGCTTTAGGGTTTCTAGAAGCTGGTAATGCTTGGGACAATTTTGACAACTTTAATCCTTTTGCAGTAAAACGATCAGCAGGATTTGGAGTAAGAATTATGTTACCAATGATAGGTATGATGGGGCTAGACTACGGTTGGGGTCTTGATGATATTGCTGGAAAGTCAGATGCAAACGGCGGGCAATTTCACTTTTCAATAGGTCAGCAATTTTAATTATATTTGCATACTAAAATTTAAATTATGAAAAAGTTTCTTTTATTATTAGTAATTAGTTTTTTAACACTTAGCATACAGGCTCAAAAGTTTGCCTATGTAGACACAGACTATATCTTAAATAAAATTCCTGATTTCAAGCAAGCACAAGACAAGCTAGATGCCCTTTCAACAGACTGGCAAAAAGAAATAGAAAATAAATATTCTGATGTTGAAAAAATGTATCGTGCATATCAGCAAGAACAAGTTCTACTAACTGCTGATATGAAAGAAAAAAGAGAGGGAGCAATCATTAAAAAAGAAACTGACGCAAAAAATTTACAACAAAAATACTTTGGCCCTGAAGGAAGTCTATACATTAAAAGACAAGAATTAATAAAGCCTATTCAGGACAAAATATATGATGCAATTCAACAGTTGGCTGCAGATAATAAATATGCAATTGTCTTTGACAGTTCAAGTGATTTAATACTGCTTTACAAAAACGATAACTATGACAAGAGTGATAAAGTACTTAATTTAATGGGGTACTAAAAGCATTTAGAATAGATCGACAATTTAAACACTAATTTAATAATAACAATAAACAACAAAATGAAGAAAATTACCTTTTTAGCACTATTAAGTGTACTAACTATCAGCTCAATAGCTCAAAATAAATTTGGATATATTGATTCACAAGAACTTTTAACATTAATGCCTGAGCGAGTAGCTGCAGCAACTGAAGTAGAGAATTTTGCAAAAAGCTTGGAAGCTCAGTTAGGCTCAATGACTGCTGAATACCAGCAAGGAGTACAAGAATACCAAGCAAATGAAGCAATATATACTGATTTAGTAAAACAAGATAAAGTTGCTGAAATTACTGGCTTAGAACAAAGAATTCAGGCTTTTCAGCAAAATGCACAAAAATCACTACAAGCAAAAGAGCAAGAGATGTTAGAGCCAATTCTAGCTAAAGCAAGAAAGGCAATTGAAGATGTAGCAACAGAAGGAAATTACACTTATATCTTTGACAAAAGTATTGGCTCAATACTTTACGCTAAAGATAGTGAAAATGTAATAGCCTTGGTAAAAAAGAAATTAGGTCTTTAATAAACACTTGAAATCCATTATTTTAAAAAGCATCTTTATAAGGTGCTTTTTTTATATCTTTAACTCATGAAAAAATCTCCTATTGGTATATTTGACTCTGGAATCGGTGGGCTAACTATTGCTCATGCTTTAAAAGTAAAATTACCGAATGAGAATATTATATACTTTGGAGATACTGAACATTTGCCTTATGGAGAGAAATCCAAAACTGCTATTCAGAATTTTAGTAAAAAAATTACCCAATTTCTATTAGAAAAAAATTGTAAAACAATCATTATTGCATGTAATAGCGCTTCATCAGTAGCCTATGAATGTGTGAAACAGATAGCGGGGAATACACCTGTATTTAATGTTATTCAGCCTGTAATAGATGAAGTAGTAAAGCAATGTTCAGAATACAACATTGGGGTAATTGGTACAAAAGCAACCATCCAATCCAATAGTCATGAAAAGAAAATAAAAGCACTTTGTAGTTCTGCTAAAGTTTCATCGTTAGCAACTCCTCTTTTAGCCCCTATGATAGAAGAGGGGTTTATTAATGAAGATATTAGCCATACAATTATAGAAAAG
>Ga0308003_1000934_pt1 | contig 13024 bp, 10 predicted proteins | sample Neamet36_FD_203159 | JGI IMG/M metagenome (GOLD analysis project Ga0308003, IMG submission 203159) | Marine microbial communities from water near the shore, Antarctic Ocean - #36 | ecosystem: Environmental > Aquatic > Marine > Unclassified | place: Southern Ocean | collected 2014-06-06
TCAGGTAACTATGGATACGGGCGCAAGTATTTATGTAAAGTTTCGCGATGAAACTTCTAAGTTTCCAAGCCAGTGGCTAAGGTCAACCAAGTCTTTGGCGATGAGATGGATAACTCCTTCGCTTTTTTGCACGTGGCCAACCACACCAAGCAGCATTGCCTGCCTTACTATTGGGCGCAGCTTTTCTCCTAAGTCTGGCCACACCACCACGTTTACAAAACCGCTTTCATCTTCCAGAGTTAAAAAAGTGACTCCCGCTGCAGTCATGGGTCGTTGCCGCGAGGTAACTAAACCTGTCACTTTGACATTGGCTTCGTTATTTATCGAATTTAAGTCACTGGCCGTAGAAACACGATGTGCATTTAGATGACTACGAAACAGCGCGATAGGGTGACGTCTTAAGGTGAAGCCTGATGCAGCATAGTCATTAAAGATATTTTGACTCTCACTTGCAACAGGTAACAACACATCCAGACCAAAATCATTATCTGCAAAGTCCTGATCTGAGAAAAAACTCAAAGTCTGATTCTTTTTACGCTCCCCTTCTTTATCACTGCCGGCGGCTTGCCAGAAGGCGCGATGGCGATCGCCGCTTAATGCTCTGAGCGCGTCGGCGGCTGCTAGTGATTCCAGATCCTTTTTGTTAATTCCGCTTCTGTATACTAAGTCTTGAATGGATTTGTATGCGTTTTTTTTGGCTTCCCATCTGGCTTCTTTTTTAACCCCTTCGCTGGCTTCTACTCTTGGTCCTTCTCTTGGCTCTGTTTTAGCTTCTGTTCTAGCCTCTACAATAGCTTCAGCACCTTCTTTAGAGAGTCCCTTCACCATACGAAAGCCAATCCGCAATTTAGGCTCAAGCGTTATTTGGTCAGGCTGATTGAGCTTTACAAAATTCTTATCCACTTCCAAACTGCAATCATAAATACTGTCATTGATATCAATCGGGAGCACTACAACCCCGTGAGCGCGCGCGTCTTTAATTAGCTGAGCTGGCGCATAAAATCCCATGGGCTGGCTGTTAAGAAGAGCGCAGCAAAAAGCAACCGGATGATAAAGTTTCATCCAGGAAGACACATAAGCAATTAACGCAAAACTTGCAGAATGAGATTCAGGAAAACCATAGTCACCAAACCCTCTTATCTGGCTGAATAGCTTTTCGGCGAAGTCCAGTTCATAGCCGCGCTCTAACATGCCGGTAACTAGCTTTTTATGATACGGCTCCAAACCGCCTTTACGTTTCCAAGCGGACATTGCACGCCGTAACTGATCTGCCTCGCCTCCGCTAAAGCCTGCAGCGACCATTGACAGCTGCATCACTTGCTCCTGGAAAATAGGAACACCTAGTGTTCGCCTTAAGGTTTCTTTCACTGCCTCACTAGGGTAAGTCACTATTTCCTTGCCACTGCGCCGGTTTAGGTAAGGGTGGACCATATCTCCTTGAATAGGGCCAGGCCTAACTATAGCGATCTGTATAACCAAATCGTAATAGCACCTCGGTTTTAATCTCGGCAGCATGCTCATTTGAGCGCGAGATTCGATTTGAAAAATACCCACCGTGTCTGCTTTGCAAATCATGTCATAAACTGCTGGATCTTCTTTGGGAATAGCCTGGACCGTCAACGCTGAATGACTGTAGCCGCTAATAAGATCCAGACTTTTTTTAATGGCTGTGAGCATGCCTAGCGCCAGCACGTCTATTTTCAAAAGACCTAAAGACTCAAGATCGCCTTTCTCCCATTGAATAACAGTGCGCCCCGGCATAGATGCATTTTCGATAGGCACTAAATGAGATAGTGGCCCTTCACTGATAATAAAGCCGCCTACATGCTGAGATAGATGCCGAGGAAAACCCATAAGTAGTTTTGACAATCCGATAAGCTTTTTGATTTGCGGATCACTGTAGTCAACATTAGAATCACTAAGCTGCTCTTCTAGGTTATCGCCCCACCAGTAGATGGATTTGGCCAAACGGTTTATCAATTCATCATTCAAACCTAATATTTTACCTACATCCCGAATTGCACTGCGTGACTGGTAAGTAATAACAGTGGCCGCTATAGCCGCGCGATGACGACCATATTTTCTGTAGATATATTGAATAACTTCTTCGCGTCTGGCGTTTTCAAAATCCACATCGATATCTGGAGGCTCATTGCGTTCTTTAGAAATAAACCGCTCGAACAGTACCTCTACTCTTGCCGGGTCGACTTCGGTAATACCTAGGCAATAACACACGGCGGAGTTGGCAGCCGAACCCCTACCCTGGCAAAGTATATTCTGGCTACGAGCGTAGTCCACTAGGTCGTGAACGGTTAAAAAATAATGCTCATAACCCAGCTCTTTAATCAGCGTTAGTTCATGCTCAATGATATTACGCACTTTAGGTTCAGCGCCGCCCGGCCAGCGCCGCCGGATACCTTCCTCGGTTAATTCTCGTAGCCAACCATGAGGCGTGTATTCGTTAGGCACTAATTCCCTAGGATATTCATAGCGCAATTCATCCAAAACAAAATTGCAGCGCTGACTTATACACAGCGTTTGCGCCATGAGCTTAGGTGGATAAAGTTTACTTAAGTTCTCATAGCTTCTTAAATGCCTTTGGCCATTACTCTGAGCCTCGAAGCCTAATTCATCAAACTGCTTGCCTAAGCGAATAGCGGTAACCGTGTCTTGTAATATGCGGCGCATGGGGTGATGCATATAGACGCCGCCAACAGCACAAAGAGGGATAGAAAACTGCTCACCAAGGGCCGCCAACTGAGCAAGTTTTAGGCGATCATCGCCTCGTAATAGTAATTGAACTCCTATCCAAAGTTGGCTGGCAAAAACCCTCTGTAACCAAACTGCCTGACAGGCCAGCTGCTCTGGCTGTTGCAACAAATTGGGAACCCAGATCACAATACAATCGGCAGTGAGATTCTGCTCGACCATTTCACGATCGATTTTGTATTCACCTTTTACGGTTTCTCGACGGGCACAGCTAATCAGGTGGCTTAGCTCACCATAGCCTTTACGATTACATGCTAGAACGACCAAATGACAGCTTCTATCTGGTTTTGCTTTGGCTCCCTTTTGCTGTTTTTTTGTCTCGCTGCCATTTTCATTTGCTTGATCTCCCGGCTTTCCCCTTCCTGTGCTGTGACCTGTGTTGTGCTGCTTACCCAGAATAAACTCACTGCCAATAATGAGCTTAATAGCTTTATCTTTTGCTGCCACATGTGCACGCACTATGCCGGATAGGGAGCATTCATCAGTTATAGCGACTGCTTCATAGCCCAGCTTGTAGGCTCTATTAACCAATTCTTCAGGAAAAGAAGCTCCTCTTAGAAAAGTAAAATTAGAGATGCAGTGCAGTTCTGCATAGGGCTTTTTAGCCGGTTCATTAGGGGGCGCTGACTCTGCTTGAGAAGAGTCAGGGGCCATCAATAACGGGCTTTCGGGCTCGGCTACTGTCTTGCCTGGTGTTTTAAACGGGGGGTTCGGAGCCATGGGAAATATCCAATAATACTGTATATATATACAGTAGTTTCAACCTCCAAAAATGTCAACAATATCCGCACGCCTAAACAAATTACTGGATAGAACAGCCCAATTTCGGTACTTTATTTAGATTCGACCCACCTGGTAACTAATTCTCGGCAGATCCTTTATGTCTTATTCACGAACGCTACTGTCCGTCATTATTATTTTCTTAATGACTTCCTGTGGCAGCCCAGAAGAAACATCAACTCACGCTTACGACCTCATTATTCGGAACGGCCAAATCTACGACGGTAATGGCGGGGCGCCCTATATTGCTGACATCGCTATTGTCGACGACCGCATAGCGGCCATAGGCGAGCTAGGGGATAGCACTAGCATCCAAATTATCAATGCAGAAGGTCTAGCAGTGGCCCCAGGGTTTATTAATATGCTTAGCTGGGCGACCTCATCGCTAATTAAAGATGGCCGCAGCCAAAGCGATATTCGCCAAGGGGTTACCTTGGAAGTATTTGGTGAAGGCGTCTCAGAAGGTCCACTTAATGATGTGATGAGAGCCCAAGCAACCGCAAATAAAGAATACGGCGACACTGCTATTACGTGGACCACGCTGGATGAGTATTTAGAGTTTCTCACCGCAAAAGGTATCTCACCCAATGTGGCTTCTTTTATCGGAGCCACCACAGTTCGCATCCACGAACTTGGCTATGAGGATCGAGCGCCTAATTCCGAGGAGCTGGAAAGAATGGAAAACTTGGTAAAGCAGGCAATGGAGGACGGCGCCCTTGGACTAGGGTCATCGCTAATCTATGCGCCTGCTTTTTACGCTGAGACTGACGAGCTGATCGCGCTTGCTAAGGTGGTTGGAGAATATGACGGTATGTATATTTCCCACATGCGTAGCGAGGGTAATAGACTGCTCGAAGCCGTTGATGAACTCATCACTATCGCGAGGGAAGGTGACGTAGCTGGAGAAATCTATCACCTTAAAATGGCCGGTCAAAGTAACTGGGATAAGTTTGATAGCCTGGTAGAGAAAGTCGAATCCGCTCAGGCAGAAGGCTTGGCGATAACCGCAGATATTTATACCTACACCGCCGGTTCCACCGGTTTAGATGCAGGCATGCCACCCTGGGTTCAAGAGGGCGGCTATGATGCTTGGGCGCAACGATTGCAAAATCCTGCAATTCGAGAGCAGATATTAATAGAGATGAAGACTCCCAGCAATGAATGGGAAAACCTCGCATTAGCCGCAGGCCCGGATGGCACTTTGTTAGTTGGCTTTCGCAACCCAGCACTGCGCCGATACATCGGTATGACCTTGGCTGAAGTAGCCGCGCAGCGAGAAAAATCTGCCGCTGACACCGCCATCGATCTGGTTATTGAAGATGGCAGCCGTGTTCAGGTGGTTTACTTTTTAATGTCCGAAGAAAATGTCGCTAAAGGAATTGCCCTACCTTGGGTAAGCTTTGCATCTGACGCAGGGTCTCTTGCTAGTGAAGGTGAGTTTCTTGAACAAAGCACGCATCCTCGTTCCTATGGCAATTTTGCCAGGGTACTCGGTAAATATGTTCGCGATGAAAAAGTTATTACCTTAGCCGACGCTATTCGAAAACTGACTAAGTTGCCGGCTACAAATCTAAAAATTCGAGATAGGGGAGAGCTTAAGCAGGGACACTACGCCGATATAGTTATATTTGACCCTTCTAAAATTCAAGATCATGCGACCTTTCAAGATCCTCATCAGTATTCCACCGGCATGCAGCATGTATTGGTTAACGGGGTAACCGTTCTTAAAGACGGAGAACACACAGGGGCGTTACCAGGAAAAGTGGTGCGTGGCCCCGGCTGGAAAGGCTGGAGTAACTAAGCAGAAAAACTAACTGAATTGAGCAAAGGAAAAAGCTAACGAGCATAGCTAAAATACACAGTTAAAAAGTCGCTGGATTTTAAATTCTGAAAACCATCAATCCAAAAAAAGCCGGGTAACATCCCGGCTGTTTACGCTTGTAGAGATATCGAAATAATAACTCTTACACCAAGTAGCTGTCGAGTCTAGCTATCTCGCTCCTGACTCAGTTGCTCTGCTTTCTTCTGCGCGCTTACCCCGCAGAATATTCACCATACCGTAGTTACCTTCGTGGCAAGCATACTCATAAAGCTGGCCAGCAACTTTAGTCATGGGAACAATGGCAGTGAACTTATCAGTGAAGGTAGATGGATCGTCGAGAGTCCATTCATAGTTAACAGTAACCGGGTCAACACGAGTGAAGCGCTCGGTGAGAATCTTGTCTTCAGAGGTTCCGAATGCGCTGAAACTTTGAGTCATACCGTTAAAGTTTTTAGTCACAACAACTAAGGTATCACCATCCCAATAACCCTTAGAGTCGCCAGACCATAAACCAATATCTTCGCTAATATGATCTTGCCCAATTGACACAATTGGCACGATACGCGCGTCATGAATCATCTCCACCACAATCACCGCATGATCCTTGTTTTGCACAATCTGCACGTTATTGTTGTAAAGGCTAGGCATGAAAGGAGGCCCTGCATTAAAACCGACAATGCAACGCTCAGACAAACCTCGGTCCTCTGGACCATCTTTAGAAATGCCACCTACTGTATAGCGCACAGGACGAGTACCAGGCACATCGTCACCAAGGCCGCCAAACTGAACCATCGTGTCTTCAACTCGGCCAGGCATTCTTCCGTTTTTCGGATAAACTATATGAGAAGTACGAATCTGATCGGTAATGCCTGCGCTTTCAACCCAGAAGTCGTTGTAGCCACCCGGACTCCCCTCTGTTGACGCTACCGCCTGATCCGACGATGCATCGGCTGCGGCAAGTCGCGCCTGCATAGAGGCGATTTCATCGCTAGTCATGAACTCCCGCTCACCAAACTGTTCTGGCCGCTGCATAGGCACGTTGGATGAAAAGTTCCAAACACCGTTAAGGTCTGGATCGCCCCATTCTGTGCGGGGTGCAATGTAAGTCCCTTGAGCGAATGTGGATGTTGCAAAACTCGCTGTTATAGCAAGTGCCAACAATGTCAGTGTGTTTTTCATGGTGCCTCCTTGAAATTAAACCTTACTCTACCCACAAGGTAGTGATTTTGCTGCACTCTCGCAAGCAATCTCATAGCAATAGCGAGTGATTCCAGCCCATTTATCAGGACATGAGCATTATTGGACATATAGCCCTAAGCCTCCTATGCTGGTATCACAAAATATCGATCCTCTAACCACATTGCTGCGTCACCGATTTAATCGTGGCCACTGGAGTTTGTGATGAAGAAAAAGCGATTGTTTCGTGACGAAGTGAAAGACCGCCATACCAGCCATTGGGATTTGGATATGATGAGCCGAGAAGAGCTAGAGGCCATGATGGCCGGCTCAGAGAAAAAAGACGCCGGTGGTACTAAAAGCAAAGAGTCGTCTACTAAAACTGACGCTGATTCCTGATGTTTAAGCTATGCCAAAAAATTCGTGGGGCAAGCACATTAAATCTGTGATTGCCTGCGCTAATCTCTGAGGCGCCTTTGTAATCGCCCTTTGTAATCGCCCTTTGTAATCGCCCTTTGTAATCGCCCTTGATAAAGCGCCTAAAATCTTGCCCTAGAACTCTGGTTTTGGCTTATTTTGCTGAACTTTCAAAATTCCCCACGCCTTGAAGACATCCTAAGCTCTTCAACAGAACCGACGTTTTGCACTGCTCACTATGTCCAATTCACCGTTAACGAATATCCGAGCGAAACGCTGAACCTTAGTAACAGTAATTGATCGCTTTAATGGTGACTCATGAAGATACAACCTTTAACAGTGACCCATCAAATGAACCTAGCAATACTGCGATAGCAAGAGCCGCCTCTGACTTCTCAAAGACCACTGTAACAAGTCACCGGTGACCTTACCGTTGAGGGAGGTTGCAGTAACAGAGAAGCTTTTGGCCGTAATGAGCAATTGCCTTTTAATATGCCAATAACCGTTGCAGGCAAAGAAGCGGCCCGCGATTGCAATATCCTTTGCTTGGCTCGCCACAATCGTCGATCCTATCCTTTCAGTGGTGACAATAGATATGCTGCCTGAAATAGCAACTCAAGCTCGCCACTCATAGCACATTCCGAGGTTCTGTCAGGCCCAGTGCGGAAATTTTTAGCGTAGACCGAATAGGTCGCCGGCGAATTCACGGCTTTTGTGGGCTATGGCGCTGCCGATGGCAGTAATACGATATAACAGCGCTTCGATTCAGTTCACAGTAGAGCAATCACTTCGAACCCTATTCTTATAGCCTGGGGTATTCCTTATGCCCCGAGCAAGCTATTATCTTTCTTATTAAGATTCAAAAATATTCTTGACACGAATAATGACAAGCAGACACGAAGAACAGTGTTAACGTGATTGAGTTGATCAATCCTTTAGAGTTACAAAAACTAGAAACAATTTTGGAGAGAGCCTATGCAAAACTTTTCCCTATTTAAAAAGGGTTTAACAACCTTTCTAGCAACAAGCATCAGCTTAGTTGCACTTAATGCACAAGCGGAGTCTTGGCCAATTAAAGAAGCTGGCGCTAAAGCAGCCGGCTTTTCTGAGGAAGGTATTCAACGCTTGGATGCAGCCATGAATAAAGTTGTCGCCGACCAAGATGTCGCCGGTATGGTTTGGATTCTAGCTAAAGATGGTGAAGTGGCAACTTTTGAAACAGCAGGCCTATCTCGCGTTGATGACCAAGCACCCATGGAGATGGATTCACTGTTTAGAATCTACTCAATGACAAAACCGGTGACCGGTGTTGCACTGATGATGCTTCACGAAAAGGGCCTCTGGAATTTTGACGACCCTGTCAGCAAATACGTTCCAGAATTCGCCAATCTAAGGGTGATGACCAGCTATGATGAAGATGGAAAAATGGTGCTGGAAACACCAGAGAAGCCACCTACAATGCGTCAGCTTTTAAACCACTCTGCAGGATTTGGCTATGGCCTTGGCGGCAGCGACCCGGTAAACGAAGCCTTTAGAAACACTCAAGTGCTAGCGTCCGATGACTTGGACATGCTGATTGAAAGAGTTGCAGATATCCCCTTAATGTTTGAACCAGGCGAAGCTTGGTATTACTCTGTTGCAGTTGATATTCAGGGCTACATTGTTCAAAAAATTACTGGCATGACATATGGCGAATACTTAGAGAAAAATATTTTTCTTCCTCTGGACATGACCGACACTCGCTTCTTTGTTAAACCTGAAGACAAACCTCGATTTGCTGAAGTTCACAACTGGGATGAAGAGCGCCAGCATTTAGTTCAGCGTCCTCACCGGACAGATCGACCTAGTTATCTTAACCCGGACCGTTTGGAGTCTGGCGGCGGCGGTTTAGTTTCTTCAACGCACGATTACGCGCGCTTCCTTCAAATGCTAGTTAACGAAGGTGAGCTGGACGGCGCTCGAATCATTTCTCCTGAGTCTGTTCGCCTTATGAGAACTAACAGTCTACGCGATGAGTTAAATCTACGCGGTAGCCCAACAAGCGAAGGCCAGCCTGGCCAAGGCTTTGGTGTGGATTTTGCGGTAATTGTTGATCCAAAGAAAGCAGACACCCCACAGGGTGCCGGCACTTATTATTGGGGTGGAGCTGCAGGGACTTGGTTCTGGGTTGACCCTACTGAGGACTTGTTTTTTATCGGCATGATTCAAGCCCAAGGAGCAAAAAGACCTGACGCTCCTGAGCTACGAACTCTATCTCGGGACATCGTTTATGCCAGTTTGCCCGAGTAGACCTAGAACCGCATAGGTATAGGTGATGTAGGCAGGTGTAGGAATACTTACTCCAGCACCCCCAGTTTACAATCTGATCTAAACACCTAACTTAATGAGTGGAAAAGGGGCCTTAAGCCCCTTTTTCGTTATTGTAATTTAATATTCGTTTGCGTCGTTAGCTTGGACGGGGAATTTCCAAATCCTTGGGCACCGCATAACCTCGTTGCACCGCAGGCCTATCAGCTATTCGCAGATACCAATCTTTTAAACTTGGGAAGTCATTCAGCTCCATCTCTTGCCATTCGTATCTTGAAATCCAAGGCCAAGTGGCGATGTCCGCTATAGAATAGTTGCCCGCTAGGTAAGCGCTTGACTTCAAGCGCTCATTAAGAACGCCGTATAGGCGGGCAGTTTCTGCACTATAGCGCTCTTCAGCATAGCTTGATTTCCCTGCATTAAATTTCAGAAAATGGTGAGTCTGACCCAACATCGGGCCTACCCCTCCCATCTGCAACATCAACCACTCCATTTCCTGCCAGTACTTCGGCCCCATAGGGCTAATCAACTTACCGCTTTTATGTGCGAGGTACATCAATATCGCACCTGACTCCATCAAATGAATCCCTGTGTCATGATCTACAATGGCAGGTATTTTATTGTTTGGGCTAATCGCCAAGAACTCTGGCTTATGCTGATCTCCTTTTGTTATATCGATTGGAACGACTTGATAGGACACTCCAATCTCCTCCAACATAATCGAGACCTTGCGTCCGTTCGGTGTACTCCAAGTATACAAATCGATGTTTTTGGCGGTCATTCAACAGTCCTCTGTTAACTGAGTCACTATGAATAGTAAGACTCGGCGTTCACCCGTTCAGAATTGATTCTTGCCACTCGCTAATCCTCTAACGCGAGCTAACAGTTAGCGATAAAGTCATAGTCTATTGGTTTCGACAAATCGATTCGTTCATGGCTTGAAGGCATCGGATACTTCAGTCCTGTGGCACAGTTGAATAACAATACCTGCTCGTCCTTCTTAATTCTTCCCGAGATAAGTTCTTGTTTTAAGGCGGCCAAGGTTGCAGCACCCTCTGGACAAAGCAAAATGCCTTCCTCTTTCGCACATTCTTTATGCGCCTCATTGATAGCCTCATCAGTCACCGCGACTGCAAAACCATTACTTTCTCGTACCGCATCCAAAATTAGAAAGTCACCGACGGCAACTGGAACTCTAATACCTGACGCTATGGTATGCGCGTCTTGCCACGGCTCGGCGTGCCTCGTGCCTTCATCATAGGCCTTTACTATCGGAGCGCAGCCGGTTGCTTGCACCGCCACCATTCGAGGTCTCTTGGAGCCAATCCAGCCGATTGCTTCCAATTCGGCAAAGGCTTTCCACATGCCGATCAGTCCGGTGCCGCCACCGGTCGGATATAGAATTACATCTGGCACCTGCCAATTAAGTTGCTCGGCTAATTCCAGACCCATGGTTTTTTTGCCCTCAATTCTATAGGGCTCTTTTAGAGTCGAGGTATCAAACCAGTTCATTTTCTCTTTGCCTTCCCCAACAATTCGACCACAGTCATTGATATAACCATTGGCTAGGAAAGTCTTAGCACCTTGAAAAGCAATCTCTTCAATATTCACTTTAGGTGTGTCTTCGGGACAGAATACAAAAGTCTCTATATCGGCGCGGGAACAATAGGCGGCCAGGGCTGCGCCGGCATTGCCATTCGTTGGCATTGCCATACGGGTCACCCCTAGTTCTTTCGCCATTGCTACGGCTAAGGCAAGACCTCTAGCCTTGAAAGAGCCAGTAGGTAGCCGGCCTTCGTCTTTTATTAAAATTTCACCACAGCCTAGCTTGGCCTGTGTTTTCCGCGCTGGCAAAATTGGTGTCATTAATTCACCTAGGCGAACAACGTTCTCTGATTGCCTTACTGGTAAAAACTCACGGTAGCGCCAAAACTCAGGCAGCCTGTCCTTTAGGTCATCCTTGCTAATCGACTTTCCTAGAGCCTCTAAATCATAACGGACCAGAAGCGGCTTTCCAGCTTCTGACAAACCATGCAATTGGTCCGCAGGGTATTTTTTGCCGGTATAGCTACATTCCAAATGCGTAACGAAAGTCGGGTATTCCTTCATAATTCTGCCTTTTATGTTTCTATTTTCAATTTAGTCTTTATTGGATGAGCGAAGCATAGAATCCGTCACCCCATCGCTGTTAAATGAATGGTGCAAGGCCGCGCCGATGTGAACGGCTATTAACAAAATCAATAGCCAGCAGGACCAAAGATGCAGGTCCGAAAAAAACGCATTCAGTTCATCGCTCTCTTGTGCCCACTGAGGAAGATTGAGCAACCACCAAAGCTCGGTTCCCCAGCCGCTAAAAGATGATGAAAGATAACCTGTCAAGCAACAGAAAAGCAGCACGAGGTACATTGAGCCGTGGCCAATTTTGGCAGTTAGCTGTTGCAGGGGGTCTGTCCGAGCATTTTCCTTTATCCAGCGAAGAATGAAGCTGCCAAGCATAGCGAGAAGCAATAGGAATAAGGTAATCCCCACGTTTTTATGTAATTGGAAGGGCAGTACTCGAAAGGTGGAGTTCTCAGAGGGTAGCGGTAACGATAGCATCCACCAGCTTGAGATAAGTAAATAGAATACAGCTAACACACTGAGCCAATGGCAAAATCGAATAGCTCTAGACAATGCTAAAGGTTCACTGGCCAACTCAGAATTTGTGTTCTCTATCAAAATTTTCCAGCTGGATAGCTAAGCTTGTCGTTAATGTTTTTAGAAATAGTTCGAGCGCCTAAGGCCAAGCTGAGATGAATGAAAAACCACAACAAAAGTGGCCATAAGTACTGGGCTCGAAGCAAAGGACCTGTCTGTAACGCCGCTATAAACATGACGCTGTCGAGGACAACCAGCCCGCCTAATACCCATACCAGTATTCTCAGTGAAAACCGACTGCTCGAGCCCGAGTTCGCACTTAAGTTTAAAGCCAATCCTATGGATAGCAAGGCTGCCGCGATACCTGACGCACTGAGAATTTGCTGAACTGATCTAAACCAATCTGGGCTGGATTCCAGCGCAATTTCAACCTGCACTAACATCAACTCACATTCACGAAGGCTGATGCCTTCCTCTTCAAGTTCATCCGCACGGCAATCAGCCTCAGCCTGCAAAGCAGCAAAAGCATCAGTGGTCAACACTCCTTGCTTGAGCAGTTCATTGCTATTACTCGCGAAAAAAAGTACGCCGAACAAAATGCTTAGCACGATAAGAAGCCTGCTCGCCACGGCAACATTTTGATCTATGTAGTGTTCAGGCATTTCTATTTCTAATTATTCCTGTTGGTTTGAATACTTCTCTCTGAAACGTTCATAAAGTTCTTGTTGAGTACCATAAAGGTCAATTTCCCGGCCTTGTATGTAAGCACCAAGCACCTGACTTGTCCGCATATCCAAAGCGTCTCCGGATGACACAAATAGTGTAGCGTCTTTACCTGTCTCTAACGTTCCAACCCGATCATCAACGCCCAAAATTTCAGCGTTGTTTTTGGTTATCAGCGAAAGAGCATCTTCTCTATCAAGCCCATGGGCCGCTGCGGTACCGGCAAAAAATGGTAAGTTTCGCTGAGACTGCAATTCTGTGGCGCCGCCACCAATGCCAACTTTTATGCCGGCTTCCTGCAAAAGAAACGGCGTCTTGAAAGGCGCATCTACGTCATACCAATCTTGGCCAGGAAGCTCATGTATACGCTCATAGATTACCGAAATTTCCTCG
>Ga0308003_1000936_pt1 | contig 13006 bp, 9 predicted proteins | sample Neamet36_FD_203159 | JGI IMG/M metagenome (GOLD analysis project Ga0308003, IMG submission 203159) | Marine microbial communities from water near the shore, Antarctic Ocean - #36 | ecosystem: Environmental > Aquatic > Marine > Unclassified | place: Southern Ocean | collected 2014-06-06
AAGTTGAAATAGACCTTGATCTTAACGGCGCCATTATTGACAGCGGCTTATCTTCGAGCGTTGACTGGATTGACCCATATGATTTAGTCGCTCATTGCATTTTAATTGCCTTCGAATGGGACGTACTCGTCACTGCAAAAGAAAAATACCCAGACATACAAACTGACTTCCTCACCATCAATTCCAATTACATTCGCTCAACGCTTAAAAACCAGCCTGATGCAGACCCCTATTTACTCTACGGTGAATTTGAACCAAGAAAACACGATAAGGATTTCGCCAAGGCGATTGCCGCAGCGGGCGGAGATTGGTGGGGCCCCCAAATTACAGATGTGACACCGGCCGACGTTGAATATGCACAAAGCCTAGGTATAAAAGTGAATCTGTGGAATGTTGAATCGACACAGCAAGGTATTGAGCACGCAATTTCGTTCAATGCTGACGCGTTAACAATTTCAGATGCCACAATGCTGCAGCGTCAAATGAGACTATGTAATTAAGATCAGTGCAGCTTGATTCGGCGGTATGTTCACTGGATTGCGTCCAACAGATCAAACACACCTTCTTCATGCAAAACACGCATACCCAAACGTTGATCAGATACACCTGGACGCAATAAATAATCGAACTGCAATTTTCCTGCACCCTCGTCAGCTTCAAAATATCGACAATCGATCTGGTCTGTGACGGTTAACTGTTCGCTCAGCTCAATCAGGTGTGATGAGAACATAAACAGACAATCATGTTTTGAAGCAAACCGCTCCAATATAGCCAAAGATGCATCCAGCGCATCTTTTACATTGGTCCCCTTGAACGGTTCATCTAGCAAGGCAATAACACGATAGCCATCGGCGATCGCCTGAGCAACCGCCTTCGCTCGCAATGCTTCTGCTCGAAAATAACTGATGCCGTTACGCAAATCATCACTCAAGGATATAGAACTAAACAGTCGCTGCGTCGGCGTAAACTTAAAATGGGTCGCCGGCACCCCCATGCCAAGATGGGCAAAATACAGCGCCGTGGCAATGGCACGGAGGTACGTCGTTTTACCGGCCATATTGGGTCCCGTCAGAAACAGAACTCGCTTGCTCTGATCAAGCTCAACAGGATTACCGACAGCGTCCTGAACGAAGGGGTGCACTAAACCTTGCGCGCTAACAGCGAGCGATCCCTCTTGCAGCTCGGGTAAAACAAAACGATTTGCACTCGTCACATCCGCCATTGCCACCAATGCTTCCACCTCAAATACGAGTTGCAACAACCGGTCTAGTGCCGATTTCTCGTGTATTCGAAAAACTTGATCGAGTCTTAGGATCTTCCAATACCATCCTCCGACATCCTCTTCGGGCAGATTTTTCAAACCTGGTCTAGCCAAAATCTCTCGCATTTCGTCGATCAAGGGCGCCAGTTCACCAGCTGCTGACGCCAGCTGAGGTTGGTCGACGAGTTCTTTCACCTTGCTAACTAGCCTGCTGGTCACCTGCACTCCGAAGGCAATTCTAAAGTAGTAGCGATCATGGCTCGACCATAGTGAAAATGCGTTAAGGCTGAACTCGATTAAATTATTTTGGGTGACCGCGGGCATGACTTCATGCAAGTAAGTATAGGTTCGGCTTGTCGCGTAGGCAGAGGGCATCAGTAAAAAGGCTTGGCGTTGGTCGATGATAAAAGCGATGGCTTGCTGAGTATTGAGGATAAGAGCAACACTCGACCAAGGGTGCTCCATACGTCGACGCAGCACATCAGCACCACCCGCACTTGTGGTCAAGTTACAAAACTGGAACAAGGATTCTTCCGCCGAATCGGGCGTAAAGATTTCAAGGTCTTTGATCGTGTGCTGATCAAGAACCAGAATATCAGTATTCAATAAAGTACCTCTGTGCCGAGTTTAATAAGTCTAAAATGCGAGCAGGTATGGTTAACCTGGTTTGCCAATTCGCCGCAACCCTATAAATCTTGTGTCCTGCCGCTTCCCCTCAATGACAGAGCAATAGCGACGCTGGCAAGGGATTCTAACCCATGAAGGCCCTTCGCGCTCTTGCACCCTGCGCCTGGGATGACCGTAAAAACGCGTCACCGTTGATTACATACACCTGTGTATGTATTGTTGTTCGTCATGAAAGCGCAAACACTCACCAATCTCAATGATGCACGCAGCCAAGCGACGCGATCACGTCTCGTCCAGGCAACCATCGATTCATTGATTGAATACGGTTATTCAAAGACCACCGGCGTCGAAATCTGTCGTCGCGCTGGGGTAACCCGTGGCGCATTGAACTATCACTTCCCTGACTATTCAGCGCTATTGATCGACACACTTCGCGAAGTTTACACAACGCTAAAAGTCGAACCTGACGCAAGCAGCCTTGAACGGGTTGTTCGGTCTGGCTATAAAAATGTCATACAACCCGAGTTTAAGGTCGTCATCGAGCTTTGGTTAGCATCACAAAATGACCCTGAGATCGGCGACAAATTAGCCAGGGTGATCGCCGAGAGCGCTTATGCCTTTTCACCCAAAAGCCTTCGTCGCGCAGGTATCGGGGAACCGGCTGCCAACGCAATTTACTACACACTATTTGAACTACTTATCGCCATTGGTTTGGGGCGCGCCACAAGCGGCGGCAAAGCTTCAGCACATGAGCACATGGTATTTGAAACAATGCTCGACCTCGCTCGACAGCAGGATTCACTGGGAGTCAAAAAATAATGAATAAAGACGAGAATAATACGCAGTACAGCATATGCACAATCTGTGACATCGGTTGTCAGCTTCGCCCCGAAACCGAAGATGGCAAACTCATCAGCATGAAAGCACACGACAACCCTGGTCTGGCAAGAAATGTTTGTTTCAAAGGTATCGCCGCGCCACACGTTCATAACCATGACGAACGTCTGCGGGTGCCTCTCAAACGTGTTGGTGAACGTGGCGAAGATAAGTGGGAGGAGATCTCTTACGAGCAAGCGATGGACGAAATCGCTGAACGTCTTAAGGGTGTCGTTGACGAACATGGACCTGAATCGCTTGTGGTTTCCACTTCTGGTTGGAATACGCAAACCACCCACTCCATGGACCGTCGCTTCATGAACGCACTCGGCAGCCCAAACTACATCAGTGGTGTCTCATTGTGTGCCGGCAACACCGCTGCCGTTAACAAGCTAACCTATGGTTGGTTTCCTTTTGCCGACATCGCCAACTCAAAGTGTATTGTTTTATTTGGTCACAACCCAAGAAAGCATAGTTGGACGCCCATCTTCAATATGATCAACGCTGCGAAAGCTAACGGCGCCAAGGTCATCGTTTTAGATCCACGCATTTCAGATCAAGCCGAAACGGCCGATGTACACTTGAGATTACGATCTGGCACAGACGCCGCGATGTGTCTGGGCTGGTTGAATGTCATCATTAACGAAGAACTTTATGACAAGGCTTTCGTTGATGAATATACAACCGGCTTCGCTGAGCTTAAAGCGCGTGTTAATGAATATCCTTTGGCGCGCGTTGCTGAAATCACGGGTGTTGATGCAGAACTTATCGCCGAGACTGCGCGCATGTACGCCAATGCTGACAGTGCCTGTATCCCATGGACGCCGATCACCGATATGCAAATATCATCAACTTCTGCCATTCGATTGCACAGTATTCTTCGCGCGATAACCGGCAATCTGGACTCACCAGGCGGCGATCTATTGAGCGGCTTTAACCCAAACTACATCTCTGAGTCTGAGCTCGGTAATCACGACATGCTATCGGCTGAGCAAAAGGCTAAACAGCTCGGCTCGGACATTCATCCCGCCTATACGTATCGCGCACAGGAAATGCTCAGTGAGCATACACAACGTGTTTGGGGCCAGCCTTACGCAGACATTGTGATGGGTTGCTACATGGCAAACCCAAGCGCAACTTTCCGCGCCATGGCAACGGAAAAGCCTTATCCCGTCAAAGCCTTTTTTACGCTTGGCAATAACTCACTGATGAGCTATCCCAACCAACATCAAATCTTAAAAGGCATGATGAATCAGGATTTGATCGTCGCTCAGGAAATTTTCATGACACCCACGGCGATGCTGGCTGACTATGTGATCCCCGGTGACGTTTTCACCGAACGTAATCACGTGGCGGATAGTTGGAACTGGCGCGCCGGTCTTTCGCTATCGCAAAAGGTTGTTGAGCCGCCTGAAGAAGCTTGCAGCACGTTTGAGTTTTGGACTGACTTGGCGCACAGAATGGGATTCGGCGATCTGTTTCCTTGGCAATCCATTGAGGAAATACTCGACCACCGGCTTACGCCAAGCGGCATGTCCTTCGATGAGTTCTCGAACAAACATTATATGTATGGGGAGCCGCCAGAGTTCCAGAAGTATAAGAAAACGGGCTTTGGCACACCGTCAGGCAAGGTTGAACTTAAGTCGAGCATCTTAGAAGAACTCGGCTTTGATCCGCTACCTTATTATCGCGAGGGACCTGCCGTCAGCGAAGAGTATCCCTATCATGTCTTTACCGGCGTGCGCGAAGATGCGTTTTTCCAAACCGGGCAACGGCAAGTAAAAGTATTAAGAGATAGAAGCCCCACGCCCAAATTGTTCATGCACCCTGCCGATGCTGCACGACAAGAGATCGAAGATAACCAGTGGGTGAAATTACAAACCAAGACCGGTGAAGTGACCGCTAAAATACTCATACAAGCGTCGATGAAAGAGGGTCACATTCGCGTACCACACGGTTGGTGGTATCCAGAAATGCGTGGTACCGCAGCGCTAGCCGGATCGTTTATTAGTAGCGACGCGGTACTTTGCGCTGATGATCCTGAATTTTTAGATTACGAACAAGGCATACCGCATTTTAAAGGTTTTCCTGGACGCATTGTGAAACTCGATGAAGCACCCGCGGGCATGTCCGAGCAGGTGTTAGCTGGCTAGCGTGTGCATACCAATGAGTTTAACCATGATCTAATTCGTGTATATCCGCACTGTCGATCCGTGTTTCGATGTGTATGAGATCAACGTGTATGAGATCAAAGTGCAGGGTGTGGCAATATCAACTTAGGCGGTGAATTTTGATGGATGACACAATCGTTGGCACGACGCTCGGCTCGGCAGCCTTGCTGTTGACAGCAACGGCAATTGAACTCTGGATTCGCGCGATAAGAATCGTCGCCATCGGCTCGAGCCGTGTTTGGTAAATTGTCGCATTCGTCATAGCGGCAGGTATGAGCGTAACCGCTTTTAATCTCGACACACATTGGGCCGGCCATGTTGCAACGGGCTTTTCTATTTTTGTCGCGTTGTTTTTCTTTCTCACCGCAGCAATCGGTCCGCACAAACTTACTTTGAGAAAAGAACTGATAGTAAAAATACCGCCAGTCAGCTTCGTTGATCGAGGTTGAGCCTCTAATAAGGGTGCAAGACAACCGGCACATCAGAAATACCACGAATAAAATTGTTCGGCAGCCGTTTGACGTCACCAACAATCTCTACTTTTCGAAAGCGTTTTTGTGTTTCTTCCCACAGTACGCGCAATTGCATTTCGGCAAGACGATTACCCATACAACGGTGCACACCAAAACCAAAAGAGACATGTTGCCGTGCATTCTTTCGATCGATGATAAGTCGGTCGGCATCAGGAAAAACGCTTTCATCACGATTACCGGACAAGTACCACATGATGACCTTGTCGCCTTCCTTAATGTGCTTGCCGTTGAGGTCAAAGTCTTTTAATGCCGTACGGCGCATATGAATGACAGGCGTTTGCCAGCGAATCATTTCAGATACCATATTCGGTATTAGCGATACGTCATCGCGCAGCTTTTGGTATTCATCAGGAAACTGATTCAGCGCAATTACACCGCCACTGATACTGTTTCGCGTGGTGTCGTTGCCACCGACGATGAGTAAGAGAATATTACCGAGCAGACCCATTGGGTCATTGATTAAGTCTTTCGTTGCCTCACCGTGGGCCAGCATCGATATCAAATCGAACTTGGGTTCGGCAGCAGCACGTTCTTGCCACAACTGAAAAAACGTCATGGCGCATTCTTGAAGCCCGGCTTGCCGCTCTTGCATATCAACTTCTATGCCTGTCACTTGCGGCACATTGGTTGTCAGGTCCGACCAGTAAATGAGTTTGCGCCTGTCTTCGTAAGGAAAATCAAACAAGGTTGCGAGCATTCTCGCGGTGAGCTCAATAGACACATGCTCCACCCAGTTGAACGTTTCACCGACGGGTAGGTTTTCAAGAATGTCGATGACACGCTCTCTGATCAATGGCTCCATCGTAGCGAGGTTAGTTGGCGCCACAGACGGTGTGACCGTTCGGCGTTGCTCGTCATGGCGCGGCGGATCCATCGCAATAAAATTTTCTATGCCCTTCTCGCCTTCGAGCGGGTCAACGATGGCAATGCCGCCAGCCTCGGAGGAGAAAACCTCGTGGTTTGTATCCACTGCCTTGATGTCCGCGTGATTGGTGACAGACCAATAAGCGCCATTAACGCTATCCTTGCAGTAGTGAACGGGGTCTTCTTTGCGTAAGCGCGCAAACCATTCATGCCAAACATCGTCGCGAAACCGTTCTGGCAAGCTTGGGTCCATGTCTTCAAGGGATTGGGTCTTCGCATCTTGTGTCTGCAGGGTCTCGCCCATGGGAACCTCCTATTAGTAAACACATGTAACTTATCTTTGGGCGGGTAACTAGTCAAGTGTATACTTTGTCCAGATTCACCATTACTGTAAACCTTTACGTCATGACAGACTAAACCATGAGCGAAGCCAAACAGATCCTTGATCCCAGAATAGCGAAAACACGATCAGCAGTAGAACTGTCAGTGTTTAAGCTATTGTCGAAGGATCAACCATTTACCTCGCTTACCATCTCTGAAGTTGCGAAAGATGCAGGTATTACACGCAAAACACTGTATGCCCGTTTCGGTTCTCTGGAACAAGTCGTTAAGGATATGGCGCAGAACATGTTTGAAGAGATCGCCGAGAGCATCAGCGATGACATGCTAAAGGTGCCACTGCCTCACAGCGTTATTACCTCCGTTGTTTTTCGGGCAAACCAGTTGCATAAATCAAGGCTATGGCCATTACTTAAATACTGCCCTGGCTTTTTGTTCGTTGAACCTTGTCGAGAGGTCATTGGCCAACTAATCGATCGCGTTGTTGACGTAAATAATTTTCAGCCCGTGCCTGATTTCGAACGTGAATATCTCATTGCTATTCAATGCAGCACCCTACATGCGGTATTGATGGTGTGGGTTGAACGAGACTTTACTGACTCACCGGACCAGCTGTCTGGACTGATGGAAAAACTACTGGGACCCGGCGTCGATACTTTCTTGAAGAGCTTAGAATAGTTTTTTGCTAAAATAATTTCAAAATGAAATTTTCGAACTGACCCGATCTCGGATCATACTGACTTGCTTCGAAGTTGGGTTCTCAAAACCCAATCACAAGCCAATGCTAGCCACTGATGCGTGCCGTGCCGCTGATCACCAAGACCAAAACCGTGACCGCCCGGTCATACAGACACTGAAATTTTTTGATCGCACCGCAGTCAGCACAGATAGTAAATTTTACGCCTAGAAGATAAGCGTGTCGCTGCAGGATGTCGCACAAGGTGCGGTAGAGGCAATGTTCAAAGGCGACTTTTCATCGATACAGGCTGTTAAAAATAATTCGCTCGCCTTTTTGAACCGACTCTCGCCTTCGCGAAAATTTACCGCACGTATTTCTAAAATGCTTGTATCGAAGTGATCTATTTTTTCAAAAAGAGCCTTTGTGACTTATGATGCGCAATCCCCATCTGGATTTTCGAAAATGCGCAGAGGCTTCAAACAATATAAATTGCTGGGTTTCTTGTCAGTCTGCCTGCTTCTCGGTGCCTGTGCTGAACACCAAGAATCCATGGTCAACAACGACCCCAGCAAGTACCGCTTAGCCAAAGATATTTTGTGGGCCTCGCCAAACGGACTTGATCTAACCATGGACATCTATACGCCGACAGCTGGCGCGGCGACCTATCCCGTTGTTGTGATGTTCCACGGCGGCGGCTGGCTCATCAATGACAATTCCATCATGGACCAGTCTGCCGCCTATTTAGCGACGCACGCTAACTATGTTGTTTGCAATGTTAACTACCGCCTTCTTTCTGACCATGGCAACAGCGTCAATTTGAATGAGATCGTCAACGATGCCTTCGGCGCAGTGTTATGGGTAAAAGACAATATCGCTGATTACAAAGGTGATCGCACCCGCGTCGCTGTGACGGGTGATAGCGCAGGCGCTCACTTATCAGCGATGGTCGTTAATATGGGCGATCGCCTTAGCTCAGACAATTTTTCATTGGACTCACCGCGCTTTACCCCGTCGTATTTACCGAAGGGCAAGTCGGCCGAAGATGTTGCAGCTGAAAATGGTCTGGCGGTGCAGGCAGCGCTTCTCAGTTATGGTGTGTTTGATCTAAGCCAAGCCGCCATCAGCAAATTTGAAACCATGATGAATCCGTTTTGGATTATGAGTGGCGCATTACCGCGAGGCGTATTCGGTGACGCGCACAACGTCTCCGAGCATTTTTCGTTGTACCAAGCACTGTCGCCCGCGCAGAATATACCGAACGTAACTGATCGCGCCCTACCCCCTCACTTGCTCTCTGTCGGCAGCGAGGACCCTGTCGTCACACCCGCATCGGTCATCGCGTATACCGACATGCTTGAATCTGCCGGCCATGCTGCGCAGTACTGGGAGAACCCAGGCAAATCGCATGCATTTTTAGACTCGGGATCAAATGCTATTCTTGGTTCGAGCTTCGAGGCAGACGCGCCCGCTGCTTTAAACGTGATGATTAGTTTTTTGGATGACATCTTTTATCCGTGAATGCGCTAGTGAATGAATATCAAACATTAGGCATCTGTCACGCAACCGACACTAACGCGCTGGATGGCCTAGTCTGAATCAAGCGTCGCACGAACCATTGCAAGTTGAAGCTGGATCTCTTGATTATCCCTTTCCGGCTTAGTTATCTTAAAACTAACCAGCGGGTCCAGATCGGCGAATAGGAACGTCTTCTAACCCATCTTTTTGTAAAACATGTTGGGGTACGAATGCATACCAGCGTGCGTGAATTTTGCCGGTGTAGCTCTGGCTGTCATTCGAGTCAGTCTTTCTGATGGTAAACGACCGCAACAACCGACTAAGCTAACGGACAAGACCCGGCGAAAATATTCAGAGAGATGGCAGATACGTTGGGTGCTGAATAGTCTATCTTCGACTCCGTTCGTTTCACTGTTTAACTCTGATAGCATAGCCAAACACTTTCAAGGCTGGGTCAACCATGGACTACAAAGAGATCACCGAAGCAAGTATGTGGAGCAATGTGGATAATGCCCATGCTATTTACACGGACATGCGCAAGAATGACCCGGTGTCGTTAATTGAAACGGATGAATACAAACCCTTCTGGGCGGTCAGTAAGCACGCCGATATCATCGAGGTTGAACGTCAACATGAGAAGTTTCTGAATACTCAGAACTCGGTACTCATCCGCCGCAAGGATGAAGAGATACGTGCCGCAAACCCCGTCCAGATGCGTACGTTAATTAATATGGACGGCGTTGAGCATGCTGAGTTTAGGCGGCTAACACAGGACTGGTTTTTACCCCAAAATCTAAAGACCCTTGAAGCGAAGGTGACCCAAATTGCCGAGACGTTTGTTGACCGCATGTTGGCAACCGGAGGCGAGTGTGATTTTGTCAGCGATGTTGCCATCTGGTATCCGCTTCGCGTCATCATGATGATTCTTGGAGTCCCTGAAGAAGATGAAGCATTAATGCTGAAACTGACCCAAGAGATATTTGGCTCAGAAGACCCTGACATGCAGCGGAAGGGAACAGATGAACAGCGCATGCAATTCATGATGGATTTCTTCAACTACTTTAACAAGCTGACAGCAGATCGCCGAGCTAACCCTAGTGATGATGTTGCCAGCGTGATCGCGAATGCGGTGATGGACGGCAAGCCAATTGGAGAAATGGAAGCGCTTGGATATTATGTCATCGTCGCAACCGCTGGGCATGACACAACCAGTGCATCAACTGCAGGCGGACTGTTAGCATTAATGCAGAATCCAGAACAAATGAAAAAATTAAGGAACGACATCAGCCTGCTACCCCAAGCAATTGAAGAAATGTTTCGCTGGGAAACACCGGTAAAACACTTTTTGCGTACAGCCACAGAGGACTACACATTGCGCGGGAAATCTATAAAAGAAGGCGACCGCTTGATGATGATGTATGCCTCTGGCAATCGTGATGAAGACGTATTTGACAACCCTTTCGAGTTTCAGATAGATCGCCGCCCGAACAAACAAATAGCATTTGGCTTTGGCGTTCATCGTTGTTTGGGTCACTTGCTTGCAAAAATGGAAATGAATGCTTTCTACAAGGCATTACTTGAGAAGACCACGGACATTCAGTTGAACGGTGATCCAGCATGGGTTCATGCGACATTTGTGAGCGGTTTGAAGCGGCTGCCGGTCAGGTTTACCCCAAAGTAGCCGCAGATTTTGGGGTCAGGATTTTCGGGCCAGGGTAACTACTCTGACCCTAGGGTTCGGACATATTCGTTAGCCCGAGACGCGCGAGATCAACTCAAAGAACTCGTCGTACGCCGCCATTCCTGCGGGTTCGCCGCGCTGCGCCGTACGCGCAAGAATCAGTTGGTCGGCGACGCCTTCGTACTCATCAACCCGCGCAAGGCACTGATCGAGCGTGCCGCTAATTGTCATGGAATCGACCACCTCATCTGGCACCAGCGCCATTGCCTCGGTAAGGCGACCCTGCGGCATCAGCTCTGTCGCCTGATCAGCAAATTCCGTATAACCTAACTGGCGCAATTGTGAGTCGTAATAAGGGTGCGGAATCGGGTGGTAGAGCTTGCAGATGGCAGCCTTCGATGCGTTGCGAGCGGCCTCTTCGTCAGCATTGATACTGACGGTTGCGGCCACCGGAAATTGAAGTGTCGCCGGATCACGCCCGGCCAGTTTCGCGCCTTCACAAGCGTTGGGCCGAACGATATCGCGCACAAACTGCACTGACGACATGATGCCGATACCGACACCGTCGGACACTTCACCTGCCAGCTTGACCATTTTGGGCCCGGAGGCTGAAAGCAACACGGGCACATCGCCGGTGGTCGGCTCCCAGGTCGCGCGCCATCTTATCTTGTGATGTTTACCCTCATAACGGACTGACTGCCGCGCTTTGCCTGAGACAACAGCTTTGACGATTTGCATGAAGTCACGCATTTTTTCAAGTGGCCGTGATGAATCAAGGCCCATATAGTAGTCGTTGAAATGTAGATTGCCGGTTCCGACACCCAGCACAAACCTGCCGTTACTGATTTCATTCAGGTCACGCGCTTCGATCCCCGTCATCCAGGGTTCACGTGCATAGGCGTTGACAATGTAGGTGCCGACTTGCGCCCGCTGCGTGGCATTGATCACAGCGGCTGCCGTGACGGTCGCGCTGCGCCCTGCGTCAACAGTGTACAACGCATCAATCCCGGCGCGCTCCGCTTCGGTTGCTATCGTGGTCATAGTTTTGATCGAGTCTTCAAACCCAAGCATCATTGCGGTTTTCATATCTTGTGCCTTTTGTAATTTTCGGATAAGTAATTTTCGGGTCAGTGTAACTACTCTGACCCCAATGTTTCCATTTGGATATCAAACTCGATTTTCGCAGACTTGCCGGGTGCCACTAGGGTGTTCATCACCTCGAACTTCATTTCAAAATCTTTAGACTGTTCAGCCAGATGAAACTCGACAACCGTGATCCCGTTAGGCGCGACCTCGATAACCGGTCCGTGCTTGACAATAATGTGATCCGACAGGTTTCGTAGTTGAAAGAGCGCATCTGAATGGTTTACCAAGGTCACTTTTAATGTACTAGCGGCCCAGACCGATGCCTGAACGTTCAAGCTCGCCAGCAACAGCGCATTAAGTTCCGTGGGGCGACCGATTAACGTGTTTTCCCACCAAACAACTGTTCGCTGCGCAAAAAGCGCCTCCTTTACTGCATCGTTAGTCTTGCTGGTTGAAAAGACGAGCGTCACTGGCCGGTGACCACCTTCTTCTGGCGGGTAATCCCAGTCGATCAGGCCATGTACATCTGACGTGCCAATCAGCGCAAGGTTATGCTTCAGTGCGAGTCGTAAAGCGTTCTCGTAATAGCGATTTTCATTTGCGATCTCGATACCGTGCAGCTTGCCGGCTCGAATCTGTTCTTTATGAAACGAATCAATTTTCGCCCGCGGCGAGCTGAATTCAGGATGATTCCAGAAAGTGAATGCGCCTTGGTCGTTCGCCAGGCCCAGCACTTCTGCCGCAGATTGTTCGGCGGCAAAGGCGTATGTGACCAGGGATAAGTAGGTGGCTTTGTCGGCGAAAGGAGCCCACACCAACTTGGCTTCGACTTCAATCTGATGAGCCCCAAAGGCCGTACCCGCCGACGCCGCCTTTGCAAATTCTGTCGCTTCTGCTTCAGTATTAAACTGATGTTCGGGTAAATATTCGGTTGAGTTTCGTTGTTGTACGAGTTCGTTCGCATCTGTCACAAAAAGCGCGTTCATGTGCCCGACTTGATCGTTGCGCGTAATCTCAATGCCTGCAATGACCAACAAGTCTAGTTTTTCTGCCGCAAGCGCTGCCACTTCAAACGATCGATTTCGATCAGGGTGTGGAATATCCATAATGTGCGGTTGCCACTCAAGATGCTCCGTGATGGCTATACCGTCTAGCCCATCCCGTTCCGCTTCTTCGATACGAATAGTTGGCCAGACTTTTCCGTCAGAGAAAACAGAGTGTGTGTGCAGATCTAGCACCAGCGTTTCATAACCGTCGACATCGGGAAAATGGATCTTACGATCACTTGCGGGCCCATTCGGGACCACGCCATGACCGAGCGCTGGCAAGCTAGCCAACCAAAGAATACTCGCCGTCCAAAATTGGCGGGTGTTT
>Ga0308003_1000949_pt1 | contig 12909 bp, 8 predicted proteins | sample Neamet36_FD_203159 | JGI IMG/M metagenome (GOLD analysis project Ga0308003, IMG submission 203159) | Marine microbial communities from water near the shore, Antarctic Ocean - #36 | ecosystem: Environmental > Aquatic > Marine > Unclassified | place: Southern Ocean | collected 2014-06-06
CTTTCTCCTTACATGGATTTTCGTCGCCGGACGCCAGACGGAAAAAATGGTGCTTTGCGTTTGGAAAAGCTGCTTTGCGCTTGATACGAAGGATTTGGGTAGTTGGTGTTTGCTCCACCACGTCTGATCTTAGATCAGGAGGTTCGCGGCGAGCTTGTTTTTCCGCGTCTAGTTATCTAGCAATCGGGGGAGCGCGATTGCAGAGCGTATGGATGGAGGATGTGTTTGAGGGAGCGCTGACACTGTTCATGGCTGGATCGTGCATCCTATCGTGCAGGGCCGTCATAAAGGGTCGAGATAGTGGTAGCAGCAGCAATAACAGCAGCAGCAGTCGTAGCAGCAGCACAGCGATCAAGAAGGATGTGACCGTGACCATGCTTCCACACATGCATGAGGAGAAGATGGAAGAGCGCATGCGCACCAACATTTCTGCCAACGACCACGACGAACGCATTGAGAGAAACCGAGTGGTCGTCCGAGTACCCGCCTCATCGGCCAACCTGGGGCCTGGTTACGACACCATCGGCATGGCGATTGACATGTGGAACGAGTTCACCGTTGAGAGGGCAGACAAGTTCGAGATGGTGTGCGAGGGCGAGGGCAGCCTGGAGATGCCGCTCGACGACACCAACCTGGTCTGCGTGGGCATCCGTGCTGCCTTCAAGGTCGCCAACGTACCCGAGCCCGTGCTCAAGTACAAACTCGTGAACCGCATCCCCTACGCCAGAGGCCTGGGGTCGTCTAGTGCGGCGATTGTGGGCGGACTCATCGCCGGACTTGTGCTTGCGGGCCACAAGGTGTCCACATGGGGCTCGGAGGAGCTGTTGCAAATGGCGTGTGCCATCGAGGGCCACCCCGACAACGTTGCTCCTGCCATCTACGGCGGCATCCAGCTGGGCATCTTCGATGAGACCAGTGAGCGGTGGGCCGCCGAGCGCGTCAACCTGCCACCGGGCATCCAGTGCGTGTGCTTCATCCCTCGCACCATCGGTAAGACGTCCACTGCCCGTGGGGTTTTGCCGGACAAGGTGTCTCGCAAGGAAGCCGTCTACAACATCGGACGCGTGGCTTGGCTCATTAATGCGTTGAGTACAAACAATCTCGACCAGCTTCGGCTCGGCTGCATGGATGCGCTGCACCAGCCGCAGCGCGCCGACGCAGTGTACCCGCACCTGACCCCGCTCATCGCCACCGCCGTGGAGGCGGGAGCATGCACTGCCTACCTCTCCGGCGCCGGGCCCACTGTCGTGGCGCTCACCAGCGGGGCCTCGGGCGACATCTTCACCCAACGCGACAAGGAGCGCGTGGATCGCGCAGTGGCCAAGGCCATGATCCAGGCCGCTGCCAAGACGCACACCGAGGGCGAGGTTTTCATCACCAAGGCCTCCGAGGTGGGCGCCTGCGTCGTGAGCGCCGATCCACCCTTCAGCAAGGGGCTCGTGCAGTACAACGGCATTTAATGGCGATGGTGAAATGTAATCCCTACTTTATACATTCATGTTCATATTGGTCGTCTTCGTACTTCCATGTAAGTCAGACGTATAACTGTTTCTGGTTGTGTAATCGCACTGGGGCGGAAGGGTGTGCTTGCTTTAGTGTTGAGTAGTTCTTCTGCGAGAAGAGTGCTGAGTGAGTGCCGAATCAGTGAGTGAGTGAGTGTTTACGTGATGAATTAAACTGTAAGATCCGTCGAAGCTCAGCATCCTTCGCCTACTCGACTGCGCCCTTCTTCTGCAGCATCGCGGCGATCCCCTGATGACCATTCCTACAACATCATGCGGGGGCGTCTCCATCACTGCCCTTCACCTACTCGACTGCGCTTTTCTCCAGCAGCGCCTTGACCACCTCTGCATTTCCCTCCTCACAAGCATCATGCAGGGGCAACATTCCGTCACTATCCTTGACGTGCACGTCCGCACCTTTCTCCAGCAGCGCCTTGACCACCTCTGCGTGATCATTCATACAAGCCCAGTGCAGGGGCGTGTATCCATCACTGTCCTTGGGGTGCAGGTCCACCCCTTGGTCAACGAGAGCCACAGCATCGGCCGTATCTGTTGCGGGCATGGGTCTGGTACTGCACATCCTCAGGAGATCCAGCCCCATCGTGACGTAGGCCTCCACCGCTCCGCCTTCCTCTGCCAGCTCCAGACACGCCTCGAAGTCGCACGGGCACGGCGTCTTCTGAGCGCGCATCCACTTGAGCAGCCCCAGCTGACAACGATGTACCACAATGCCACACATCGTCTCGTCCCAGGCACAAGGGAGCTGGCTTCCGCCACAGGCTCTCAGCGCCACAGCCTCGTCCGCATTGTCGACGCTCACACGGCTCGCGGCGCAGACGAGCCAGTACACACCGTCCCGCTGCATGGACTCGCCCTCCCACATCAAGCTGTCACACTCATAGTTGAACAGCGCACTACCCGGGGGAAATAAGCACCGCAGAGCTCTGGTAGGCACCGCTCCCCTGTGGATCTCGTGTACTGCCGCGAGGCTGCTGGAGCAGGTTAGAGCGAAGAGATAGACCTCTCCGGGGTCCATAAAGTCCGGCACGCAGCCCAGAGGGAGATTATTCCACGCCTCATTCGTATGGGGTGCCACATCCACCATCCTTCGCCTCCATCACGCACACTTGACGCCTGACGCCACAAATTCACATCTTGTTTCTGGGGTCGCGCAAAAATGATGTTCGCGACCGCACGCGTCCCGCCTCGGAGATATTTCCGGGAAGTGCAATTATCTCCACGGTCACGGCATATCGAGCAGCTTTGAGTCTGCCAATATCACCGACGTAGATCTATATCCTGTGATTGTGAAAATAAGGACGGCATAGCATGAATATCGCCGTAGGGAGCAAGAATCCTGTGAAGGTATTTCAATTATCCCATCTCTTTTATCGCTTGTTGTCGGCGTCTAACACTGTCAATCCTTTCGAAGGTGGAGGCGGGTCGGCTGGCATTCACTCAGCTGAATGGTGGCGAGGTCGAAGTGGAGGGGTTCAACGTGCCGAGTGGGGTGTCTGACCAACCTGTGGGCGGCTCAGAGACGAAACAGGGAGCACTGAACCGCGCCATGAAGAGCTATGAGGAGTACATGGCCAAGCACGGGTCGCCACCGGACTTCGCCTGCGGCATGGAGGGCGGTATCGACGGCATGGCCGAGGGGGAGACCATGGTGTGCTTCGCTGTCATGTGCGTGTATGATGGACAGCGCACGGGCTATGCACGCACTGCTACCTTCGATCTCCCTGAGCAGATTGGAGTGCTGGTGCGAGGGGGCATGGAGGTACTGCATGCACACTTGTCTGTCTGTTGGTACTGGGAACAATGCTGGAGCGCCAGCACACCCCTACTGCCACTAATGCCACCACTAACACTGTCACCAACACCGTCACCACGGCGTCTCCAAAAGCTGGGTGACGCGGACGACGCCGTCTTCAAGACCGTTAACAGCAAGCAGGGGGCGGGCACGGTATCGCGCTTTACATGTCACACGTCACACGTCGCACATCACACGTCAATCTATAGTCGTCATACCGCACCACTTTCTACGTCCCTACCTAACAATGTCCCGACCAAACTAACCGCGGCTTGGTACTTCCGCCCTTCCTTGATACCACTTTCGCTGGGCCATGGAACTAGGTGGGCGCCCTGACCAACGGTCTCATCTCACGCACCGACTACTACGTGCCGGCCATCGTGCTGGCCTACGTGCCCTTCAACTTCCCGTCCCTATACCCGCAGAACTAGGACTAGGCACTCAGGACGTAGGGTGGCATGTCATGGTGTCGTCGCGATATGCATCCCCCCGTGCCAGGACATAATTAGACATTGGGGTGTAGAGTAGTAGAGTAGAGATGACGATGCAGATGACTGGAGGTGAGACACACTTCGTATATGGCTTTATTTCGGGTAACAATTACAATTCGCCTGGAACACAGGACACAAACAATGTAAGACTCTCTCTCTCTCTTTCTCTATTTCTCTATTTCTCTATCTCACACAAACACTAACGCCGCGCCTGGGCCCCGGCCTTCTTCTTGTCCTTGCCCTTGCCCTTGCCCTTGCCCTTGCCAGAGCTCTTCTTGTTGGAGCTCTTGTTAGCTGCCCGTGCAGGCGCAGATGCGGGTGCGGGTGCGGGTGCGGGTGAGGGTGCGGGTGCTGTCCTGGGCGCGCCGGCACCGAGCGTGTTACCTTGCCCCTTCTTCCTGCGCAGCGCGCCGGCCTTGTTCCGCCCCTTGCCGCCCTTCTTGGTCGCCTCCTTCCTGCTGCGGAAGTCCATGCCTGCGACGTTAGAGGCGCGCTTTACGCCGAATTTGCGCTCAAACCAGGCGGGCGCCTGGAGCCACGCCCTTCCGCCCATGCCAGGCCACACCTTGGTGAAGAAGTGGTAGCAGTGTCCTGAGAAGATGCCCAGTAGGTGGGGCCATGCGGCGGCAGCTGACTGCTGGCTCAAGCAGTCGATGCCCATCATACAGAAAGGCAATTGCCACGAGACTATGGTGAGACCGAACTGGAAAGGCATCTGTTCCAGCGGGCGCAGGTACGAGCACACGTACACAGCGGCGGAGATCATGCTCTGAGCCACGAACGGGAAGCCGATGCCCAGGCCCAGCACCGTCAGGATGGCCACCTGGCAGAGCAGGAACCACGTGTGCACACCCGTGCCGAACTCCGTCTCCAACGTTTGGCCGTAGCGGACGAGGAAGTAGATGCTGTTGGCCATGCTCATGCTGGGGGCGCCGAAGTAGGACACTGCCGTGAAGGGGCGCCACACCTCCCATAGCCGTGACTTATCCAGATTGAACATGGTGGGTGCGGGCAGGCCCGTGCAGTGCACGACGGTGCAAAAGAGGCACAGGCTTAGGTAGCGACGAGTGGAAGGAGAGATGGCCATGAAAATCTCTTTGGCGCCATCCAAAGCGCCCACCTTCTTGCGATTCTTGCCTCGCGAAATCACCTCGCCTCCGCGCAGAGACATAACCGTCGTCAGTCGCCCCACATCGATACGTGCCTCCTCGCCACGGGCATGGGCACCCTCGGCGGCGACAAACGACGACTTGTGCCTCATAAATGGAATCCTGGAACCCTCAATACGCGCCAGGCTAATCTGGCTGCATTCTAATGCCAGACACATCAGTAATAGTAGTCCAATCATCTTCACGATGTCTGAATCCACCTCTGAATCACCATGCGGCCGAAGAAGTTGCAGCGACGAACTCTGCGCGACACCGGTCTCGTGCATCGCGTCATCATCTTTCGACGCTCTGTGCGGAACCTATGGCCCATATCAGCATAATCTACGCTATGACGATGCTGCTAGTGATCTTGAACGGGGGCACGGCGCGACGAGGGACTGGAGCCATGGCATTCACGCGTCAACTGTGGCGCAGAAATCACGGGTCGCACACGTCGTCGGTACCGACGAGCTTCGGGGCACCCCTGCAGCCTCTGGGGCGGAGGTTCCTGGTAAGTGTGGCGGTGGGCTGTATGACGGCCCTGGGGGGACGCATCCGCCCTGCACGGGCCAGCATGGTGGCCACGGTCGACCAAATGGAAATGAACCTTGCGAGTCACGCTGGGGCGGCGTCCGTGGAGGTGGAGAAGCGAGCGACGGACAATCGTCTGTACAAGGCCGTGACGCTGGCCAACGGCATGCGAGTGCTGCTCATCAGCGACAAGGATGCCACGCGCGGGGCGGCGGCACTCGACGTGCATGTGGGTTCTTTCAGCGACCCCACCGACCTCCCGGGGCTCGCGCACTTTGCGGAGCACATGTGCTTCCTCGGCACCAAGAAGTACCCGGAGGAGGAGGAATTCTCCAAGTTCCTGGGCAGCCATGGTGGCTCCAGCAACGCCTACACGGACAGCGAGGACACGGTGTATTACTTCGATTGTGCGGCGGCGTCGCTGGACGGCGCCCTCGACCGCTTTTCGCAGTTCTTTGTGGCCCCGCTCTTCACCGAGTCCGCCGTGGCGCGGGAGCTGAACGCCATCGACTCGGAGCACAGCAAGAACATCAACAACGACGGCTTCCGCCTGTACCAACTGGAGCGTGACTCGTCCAACCCCGCCCACCCACTGAACAAGTTCAGCACTGGCAACAAGGACACACTGGATACCATTCCCAAGTCGCAAGGAATAAATATTAGAGACCGTCTGATGGACTTCCACCGCCGCAACTATGTGGCTAACCAGATGACGCTGTGTGTGCTGGGAAAGGAGCCGTTGCAGGAATTGGAGAAGTGGATCAGTCGAAAGTTCAGCGCCGTGCCCAGCGACGCTTCCCACGTCGCTCCGCCACTCGAGTGGTGGGGCAAGATCTCACCGTACGAGCCACAGCAGCAGGCCAGTAAGTTGAGTGTGGTGCCGGTGGGGGAGTCCCGCCGCCTCGCGCTGGCCTGGCCCATCTGGATCAAGAGCCCGGACATGCGCGGCCGTCTGCTGCGGACTAAGCCGGAGGCAGTGGTGGCGCATTTGGTGGGGCACGAAGGTGCGGGCTCTCTTCGCAGTCTCCTCATCAGCAAGGGCTGGGCCAATGGTGTGGGCGCGGCCATCTCCAACGATGTGTCGGACCTGCAGATGTTTGAGGTAGGTGTGGACCTGACGGAGGAGGGCTACAAGCACACAGACGATGTGGCGGAAGCCATCTTCAGCTACATCTCGCTGCTCAAGGATCACCCGATACCCTCCTACATCTTCGATGAGGTGGAGGCCCTGTCCGGCATGGGATTCAAGTTCGCAGAGAAGAGCGAGCCCAGCAGCTATGTGTCCTCCATTGCGGCGGACATGCAACTGTACGCGCCGCGCAGCTATGTGAGCGGCAGTCGCTTACTGAACCCCGACGCCGGCGCCGTGTCCGATTATTTGACCGAGCTGACGGTAGAGAGCTGTCGTTTGAAAGTCGTCTCGCCCGCACTCAAGGGCAAGACAGACCTCAAGGGCCGTTACTATGGCACTGATTACAAGCGGAGCGAGATGGTGGCGGAGAGTGACCGCTGGCGCAAAGCCACGAGTGCAAAGTTCCCCGCACTTCACCTGCCTCCGCCCAATGAGCTCATCCCTCAGAACTTCGACCTGTTGCACAAGCCCGCGTCCTCGGATGCCGAGCGCCTGCGCCTGCTGCACGAGCCGCCCAAGCTGGTGCGCGAGGACGGCCAGTGGAGCGTGTGGCACAAGCCCGACGGTGCTTTCGCCCAGCCCCGCGTCTACATGATTCTCAACCTTGCGCTGCCCGAAAGCCACTACACGGCCGACTTCGCGGTGCAGAGCGACCTCTTTACGAGCTGCTTCCTGGACAGTCTGTCGGAGTACCTGTATGATGCGCGCCTGGCTGGCCTCGGCTTCGACCTGAGCTACAACCCGCGCGGGCTTCAGATGGTGGTGTCGGGGTACAGCGACAAGATGGACGTGTTCGCTGGGCGGGTCTTGAAGAGAATTCACCGCTACGAGCCGGACCAAGCATCCTTCGACCGCTTCAAGGACCTAATGGAGCGGGGTCTGAGCAATTTCAAGACGCGTCAGCCCTACGCACACGCGTCGTACTACGCCAGCCAGGCGAGCGAGTCGCTGCAGTTCCCCATGAACGAACTAAAAGCTGCCCTCAAGGGCACTCGACTGAAGGATCTGGAGGGCTTTCTCGACAAGACTATGAGCAAGAGCGGTGGCACGGCGCTGGTGGCGGGGAACATTGACTCCGACGGGGCGCAGGCATTGGTCAAGCTGGCAGAAGACGAGTTCGCGTTCGCGCCGCTCGACGAGAGCTTGCGCTGCCGCCGCCGGCCCGTGCTGTTCCCTGTGGCACGGGAGCTCGAGACAGCGGCGAACGGCCAGCCTGCTGCGGGCCTGCGCATCGCCCGCGCCGAGCCCAATGAGGAAGATGAGAACAGCGCCACAAGCTTCTACTTCCAGCTGCCTTCACGTGTGGTGGAGGAGTACGTGCTAGTGGAGCTGCTGGCCGACGTGGTGGAGCAGTCCTTCTACAACTCGTTGCGCACGCAGCAGCAGCTGGGCTACATAGTGGGCGCAGGGGTGCGCGGGCGCGTCGGTATTCGGTCCCTCACCTTTACCGCCCAGTCCGCCGTGGTGGATGGCGAGGAGCTGACGCGGCGCATCGAGAGCTTTCTGCAGGAGGCGGTCACGGGCCTGCTGGCGACTATGACGGACACGGAGTTCAAAGCCTTCAAGTTGGGTATTATCACCAAGAAGAGTGAGCCCGACCAGCGCCTCACGAGCCAATGCGAGCGCCTGTGGGGTGAGGTGCTGCAGCTGCCGGTAAATGAGCCACGCTTCGACCGCCAGCAGCAGGAGGTGGCGGCGCTAAAGAAAGTCACCAAGGCTCAAATCCAGGCATTTGCCAGCGACTTTCTCCTGCCGGGCGGCAGCAAGCGCCGTCTACTCGTGAGCCAAATCACGGCGCAGAAGCGAGGCAAAGAGTTCAAGCGGGGCGATGGTTCGGGGTCGGACCTCAGCTATGTGTCTATCACTAATGAGGAAGCCTTCCGCAAGGGACGGGACTTCATCTAAAATATGCAAGAGCGCGAGTGAGACCGGCGTGGAAGAGTAATTGGTCCGGTGGACTGCCGGGGGCGAAGTGTGAGAGGAAGGTTCTCCGGGTGTGGAAGGACCAAGTACCTAGCACCAAGTACTAGTAAAGAAAGACATAAGATAGAAAGACGGCTGATGCGAAGCAGAGCAGAGCCAGCACATGAGGAATGTGTTGTAAAATAATGTGTTAATTCGGAACAGAGAACAGATAGAAGAATGTTTAATGTGCGTCCGTGCAAGTGCATCAACATGTATGAATGTATGAGAGAGAGGTATGTATGATATAAGCTCGTATAAGAGCTCGTATAAACCCATACAGAAGTACTAGAGTGGAAGGTGTAGGCTGTAGGTAGCTTCTACTGCGGGGGGCGGAATCATAGAGGTGCACGGACAGCTCCCGCCAGTCCAGGCGCCGCTGCTGTGGGCAATGAGGTCATCCACGCGGGCAATTGCGCGCCGCGTCCTCGCCCACGGCCACCACTACCACTGCCTCCGCCTCCGCCTCCATCAACGCCACCACCACCGCCTCCGCCTCCGCCTCCGAAATCGAAGACCGTGGCTCCCTGTACCGCCACACCACTGCCGAATGCGAAGCTTCGGCCGCCATCGTCACCACGTAGGGTGGCAGGGGCGATGCCGTCGTCCGAGTCCTCCTCCTCTTCCATTTCCTCCGCCACTGCCTCCGCTAGTCGACTCACCTCTTCGTTACCCGAGTTGTACTGCAGCGAGTCGAGCACGTCGCACGCGCCTGCGTCAATGAGCTTGAGCATGGTCTTTCTGCCCGTCATGGCCAGTGCGCGGATGATGCGCAGACACGCAAGGCCCACCTCCACGTCGTGCATGGTCGCGAGCTTTAGGATGCAGTCCAACAGGTCTCCTTTAGTGAGCAGCTGCCCTGCCTGGGCCCCGCCAGCCGACCAGAGCGCGCCAGCCCCGCCCAGCACCGATGCGTCCCGCACAGCACACTCAATGGCGAAGATGGCCTCGCGTTGTGCGTCGAAGAATCCACTCGGCAGCACTTTATCGACGATGAGAGGCAGGAGGCTGGAGGTCAGCACGGCGCCGCGATGGCGCTCCTCGGCCCCAAGAAGGTTGGCGGCGACCCATACAGCGTCTTTCACTGCACTTCTGTCGCCGACGTCGCTCGCCACGATGCCGCAAAGGGTCGGCAGGAGAGTATATTCCCGCATGAGGGCATCCACCCACTCCACGGGGCCCGCCGAGAGATTTCCCAAGCTCCTCAGGACGGCCACGTCCGCGGGCCTGGCGAAGTCTAGCTCCGATGCCCGCTGGCACAGCACCCGGGCCAAGCCGTAATCCATCACGAGTGTGTGCACATAGGCCTCTTCCTTGGCCGTAAGGAAGGCGAAGGCCCACAGCACCTCCCGCTTCACTTCGGCGTCCGACGAGTCGAGCAGCTCCAGCAAGAGCGGCACAACCGCGGCCTTTTGGAAGGGCAGGAAGGAGGAGCCTCCGCGTGCAAGGTTCGATATCGCCCATGCCGCCACGCGGCAAAGGCCCCATGCCGCCTCGGCCTCGGCCTCGCCCGGTGCGCTGGCCAGAGTCACCTTGGCACGCGTCAAAGAAGCCACCAGCACCCTCAGACTGCCAATGTTCAGCAGATACCCCCTACATTCGTCTCCGTCACCAGCCATGTTCCCTAGCGCCCACCACCCCTGTGCAGCCAGATTCAGGCTACCCCCCTCGATGGCCTGCAGGATGAGCGGTGCAGATGGTAAGATGTGCAGCGTGGCGTCGTGGCTGCCCCCAGATGCCATATTAGTAATACACCATGTGACCTCCCCCTGCATGGCTGCCGACTTGGACTGCAGGAAGAGCACGAGTTCTGTCATGATATTGAGGTCCACCACGGCTCCGATGGGCGGGTTAGGCCGCGAGAGGATGGTGCGCAGCTTCAGCATCGCCGCCATGCCCAACTCCACATTACCCTGTGCCTGTTGTAGGCTGCGCGCAATGTCCCGCAGCGTCGCATCCAGCGTCCCGGCTGATTGGTCCACGTGAGCATTCAATCGCTGCTGCGTCGGACTGCTCGATGACTGCCTGAACCGCTTGTTCGTAAAGGAGTTCTCGCGCCGGCTAGAGCGCACGGCCAACGCCTGAGACCGCTGCTTCTCTCGCACTTCCGCCGCCGTCGTCGTGCGCCTCACAGTGTGCTTTCGTCCATTCATCGTCCAATCTGATTCTATATGCCGGCCCTCCTTTAGGATATCTTCTATCTCCTAGACTCGGTATGGTCCCACTTGATACTATCTGTCCAGCGCCCTTCGTGCGTCAAGAGGAGTGATCTCGATTTGGCTGGGGGTGAGGAACTGAACAAGCTTCCCATTCTTGCACTGTGCAAGATGACGCTTTATGGGGCGTTTAGGTTAGTGTTGGTGCTCTTGTCGTTAGTGGTTGCATCAGGGTATGTATTCCGACCACAACCCAGGTCTACTTCGATAAGATGTTCCGTGGAGTCACTGGATAGGCCTGATGTATCGGGGCAACTCCTTGCGTACAAGAACACCTTCCCGCACATCACAGAGGAGCAGTGGGCGCAGCTGGTGCGGCTTTGCGAGGCTATGTTGGAGTGGAACACTAAAGTTAACCTTATTTCGCGCAAAGATGCCTTCAACATTGTGCCAAACCACATTGTGCCCTGCCTCGCACTCAGCCTCCTGCGGCGATTCCAGCCGGGCGAGACGGTGATTGACGTGGGCACTGGCGGGGGCCTGCCTGGCATCCCCATGAGCATTATCAATCCTTACTGCCACGTGACGCTGCTCGACTCCAACTCCAAGAAGATGGCGGTGGTGAATGACCTCGTGCAGCATCTGGGGCTGAGCAACGTCGACGTGGTATGTGCGCGGGCAGAGGCCGTTGCTGAGCACCGCACGTTCGACTTCATGCTGGGGCGCGCAGTGTCCGCCATCCCCACCTTTCTCGGCTTCTCCTCGCACCTCATGGCGGACGTCACCGGCACGGACACTGACACTGCCGCGGACACGTACACGGCGATCCGCCGTACGGACACCTCCGCCCTCCCCATGACTGTGCTGGGAGGAGAAGGCATCGGACCAGGGCTGCTGTACCTCAAAGGAGGCGACTTTGATGACGAGCTGACTGATGCGGGTATGCTCTACTACTCTACTGCTCTATTACCGCACCTATTTCCACACCTATTGCCTCGCCTATTGCCACAACCTTGCCTTCTTACTCTCTCTCTCGACCCTCACTGCCGCTCACTTTCCACTCTACCGCACCCTCCCCGATGCGGACGCGCATAGGAGTAAAGACGTACAGCACGTTCGCAGTGAGTGCCCTGGTGCCCGGACTGCAGAGTGATAAGCTGGTGCTGCACATCCCCGCCGCGGAGGTGCGGGCCTTTCACGGCCACAAAATGGCTGCTGCCGCCGCTGCTGCTGCTGCTACTACTGCTAGCGGTGGTGGAAAGGCCAAGGTCAAAGGCAAGAGACCCACCCGTGCTGCCCGGCGTCGTGCAGCAGAATCGGTCGGCAATGTTCGAAAGGGGGGTAGTGGTAGCAGTGGTTGTGGTAGTAGTGGTAGTAGTGGCAGGTGAGGTTAGGGTTAGATGTACAAGTAGATTAGTGTTGAAGTCAGGGCTCGTTGATCGAAATGTGGAAATGAAATATGAAGTAATATTGTTAATATCTGTCAACATGTGTAACGTCAAGATCGTGAGATCCTACGCGTATGTTTGCCCTCCCTTTCTGGGGGGTGGTATATGAATGAAATCAATATGATCCTACAATGATGTTTGTTTTGTTTTGGGGGTTGAAACATGGAACTACTTTCCACCTCCAACTCAATGTACAATATGATCTGAGGTTTGTTTTTCCTGATACCAGTTCCTACATCAGCGATACTAAATACGGTCTCTCCTCTCTTCGAGAGACTCTAGGACCGTGGGGACGCGGTACCGGGAAGCGACGTACTAGGACACGTCATCAGTATCCGTCATCTCCACTACATGACTTAGAGGCATCGATGGTACTCCCAGCCAGCACTTCACCTCATTCAGGGACACCTCGTTGTTCACTTTCCCCTTCTCCTGCTCCTCTGGAGTTGCGAAGCGCCAGCCCAAGCCCTTGTACGTCTTGACTCTCCCTTGGCACACATTCAGGATGCTGCACTTCAACACACCCAGCTGCGACGCGGCAGACTTCATTGTCTTGAAGTACCTCAGTGTCACGCCCATATACGTGGACATGACCACGACCGGCATCTCAGCGAGGACATGTTTCTGCCCTTGTTGGGCAGTCTGTGTCAGATTCACAAAGCGCACGATCTCCTCCACCGACATCTCGCCCTCAAAGCGTCCCTGTGTCTCCTCCTTCTTACTAGC
>Ga0308003_1000960_pt1 | contig 12835 bp, 9 predicted proteins | sample Neamet36_FD_203159 | JGI IMG/M metagenome (GOLD analysis project Ga0308003, IMG submission 203159) | Marine microbial communities from water near the shore, Antarctic Ocean - #36 | ecosystem: Environmental > Aquatic > Marine > Unclassified | place: Southern Ocean | collected 2014-06-06
GTTCGAGGCGCTTTGATATTTAATGAAGCGGCTACGGGCGACCCAACGGTAGCCGTGTTAGATTTTGGTGCAGACAAAGCGGCTAGTTCTGGCGACTTTACCATTGTATTCCCAACAGCGGATGCGTCTAACGCGATTATCAGGATAGCCTAATGTCTACTAAAGTAGCGTTTATAGGTTGGAACAGTGCAACAAGAGCTTGGAATACAAGCACTTGGGACACGAGTCCTGCTTTTACGCTCACTGCTACAGGGGCTATTGGTCAAGCAGTTCAAGAAGGCGATGCGGTTGTATCTGTTACAGGGTTAGCAGGAACATCTGCGTTAGGTAACATCTTTTCTACAAACGTGGGGCTTAGTTCTACTTCCTCAATCGGTGCTATTTCTATAACAAGAGGCGATAATGCTTTTGTTACTGGAGTTGCGGGCACAACCGCCTTGGGCGGTTTCTTTACCACTAACACAATGACTGACGTGAAGATGACGGCCTCGGTCAACAGTGCAACTGCTGGAGCAGTTGGTAAGGCTAATGTCTCGGTAACTGGAGTTTCATGTTCCGCATTAGTAGGCGAGATCGAACAACCTTGGGGGTTAATTATACCGTCCCAAGTGTCAAATTTCACGGGGGTCACCCCTTCGCAAACTCCGTCTTGGACGGACGTTGCAGCATAGGATAAACAAATGGCAAGTGTATATACAAATAATCTCCGCCTTGAAGAAATCGGCACTGGGGAACAGTCTGGTACTTGGGGCGACACAACAAATACGAACCTAATACTAATAGGCCAAGCGGTTGCTTGGGGAACTAGAGCTATTGCGAACGCATCCACGGACAACATTACGATTACCGATGGTGCGCTAGACGCGGACAGGTGCCTTGGGCTAAAGCTCACCGGCGGCGGACAGGCTTGTACTGTTACGCTCTTGCCAAACACCAGTTCCAAAACTTGGTTCATGTATAACGCAACAGCGGCGGCTTTGACCTTCACATGCGGCAGTGGTGCTAATGTAATCATTCCTGCGGGTCAGACTAAAGTTATTGCGACAGACGGCTTGGGGACAGGTGGCGTGGTTCACGATCTTCTTACTGCTGTTAACCTAGCGGGAATAACTCAAACCGCGGCAGTAACAACTCAAGGCACATTAACAGTCGGCGTAGACGACACGGGCTACGATGTTAAATTCTTCGGTGCTACATCAGGCAAGTCTTTGCTCTGGGATGAGTCGGCAGATAGTTTGATTGTCACTGGCACAACCACTCTGGTGGGCACAACTAACCTGGACGCTGTTGATATTGATGGCAACGTGCAGTTAGACGGTACGTTTACTGTAGGCGTAGACGATACGGGCAAGGACGTTAAATTCTTCGGCGCTACTTCTGGCAAGTACACTCTGTGGGACGAGAGTGCAGATACGCTGTATGTTTCTGGGGACCTTGCTACCGTCACCGCAGGTACATCCAACTTTGTTATAGGTGTCAACGCAGGGGATGCAATAGACGCTAACGGGAACTACAATGTCTGCGTAGGCGATGAGGCAGGTACTACGCTTACCTCGGGCGACCATAACACATTAGTTGGCTTTAATTCAGGAGCATTACTACTTACTGGTGGAGAAAACACTTTACTGGGTGATGCGGCTGGTGAGGCTTTAAGTGTTGGTATTCAAAACGTAGCCGTAGGATATTTAGCATTAACAAATGATACAAAAGGTAGCACCTCAACTGCTGTAGGCATTGCTGCTTTAGCTTCACAGAACTTTACTTCAGCTACAAATAGTCTCAACACAGCAGTTGGCTATGAAGCGGGAACCACCCTCACTACGGGCCTCAGAAATGTGATGGCGGGGCATCGTGCGGGGGTGCTTGCAACTACCCCAAATGACCTAATTGCTATTGGCTTTGAGGCTGGCGGCGGTGCTACAATGACAGGAAACAACAACATCCTTCTTGGCACAGACGCTGGACACGATCTGACTTCGGGCGCTGGGAACGTCTTCATAGGAACTGAGGTTGGAGATAAAACAGATGACGGTGCAAGCAACGTAGGAATAGGGCTTAGGGCATTAGGCGCTAATTGTGGGAGTTCAAACGTAGCAATAGGTAATAGCGCTTTGGCAGTTACAACATCCGCAGAAAATACAGCGGTTGGCTCTCACGCAGGTTTTTCACTAACAGATGTTTCAGGCGGGGTATTCGTTGGTAAACACTCTGGTCTTTATGCTACTACGGCAAGCAACTCTACTTTTGTAGGGCACCAAGCGGGTCAAGGTATTACAGGTGCAAAACTTACAGGGAACAGCAACACTGCAATTGGAACAAATTGTGGGCTGTTGCTTCAAGGTGCTGCTACAGAAAATACTTATGTGGGCAAAAATTGTGGGGCAGCTACAACAACAGGTGGTTACAATACAGCCATGGGGTTTCAGGCGTTTGATTCCAACACAACTGGAACTTATAATCAAGCATTCGGGCAGAATGCTTTACACACAAACAGCACAGCCTCTTACAATTGTGCCGTGGGAACCTATGCCTTAGCCACCACAAACGGGGCTGGAAATATTGCGATGGGGCATTACGCAGGAATATATGTAACATCAGGTACTTATAATGTCGTTTTGGGTTATGCGTCAGGGTATTCAAATAATGATGGAAACCAACTTACCACAGGTGGTAGTAATATCTTAATTGGCAACGCAGCTAATGTGGCTGCTGGTGGTAATAATAGTACAATCCAGATTGGCTCTGGGGTTGGGAAGGGCAACGGCACAGGGTTTATAACTCCCGGTGGTGGTGGTGTTTACCAAGGTAATAACGCCTCAACTTGGTCGCAGACTTCTGATAGACGCTTAAAGAAAAACATTGTTGACAGTACCATTGGACTTGCTGAAATAAACCAGCTTCAGGTACGCAACTTTGAATACCGCACTGAAGAAGAGATTACAGAACTTGATGGCAAGATAGACAAAGTTGAAGTTGAAGGAGTGCAAGTCGGAGTTATTGCTCAAGAGATACAAGCGATACTTCCTAAGTGCGTTAACGAAACATCTCAAGGTGTGCTTTCAGTAAACGCTGACAACCTTACTTGGCATCTGGTAAAGTCAGTACAAGAACTGTCAACAGCATTAGACGCAGCCTTGGCTCGTATAGCAACACTGGAAGGATAAGATATGGCAATTACATTCACATGGTCTGTAGCAGACATGCACAAAGTTACTGAAACAGGTGCAGTATATAAAGTTGAGTGGTCTTGCAGTGGCGTAGATGCTGACACTAAGATAAGTCACATTCGGTCTGGGTCATACCTGCATATGGGTGAAGTCACTGCTGATGAAGTCACAGGAACAGATGCTGATGGTAATAATGTAATTGAGGCAGTCACACGGACTGTGCCTGTTACACCCGACCACACTGCATCTGGGTTCACAGCTTATGCCTCACTAGCTGAAGCAGATGTGTTAGTTTGGTGCAAGGCTGGCGGTGTAGGCACAGAGAATGAAGCACTTATAACAACTAACATCACTAATAAGATAGCTGCTCAAGTAAACTCTACAGGTATGCCGTGGGCTGCTGAATAATTTTAACCCCAACCCCGAAAGGAGATCACAATGGCTGAGAAAAAAACAAACACCATTACGATCAATGACGTAGACTACACTGAAGACCAACTTACGGACCAACAGAAGGTTATGGTGAACCACGTTGCTGATTTAGATCGAAAGATTGGCTCTGCTAATTTTAACATCGACCAGTTGAAAATGGGACGCATGGCGTTTATGCAAGCGTTGACAACTTCTTTAGACTCTAATGTAGAGGCTGTTTAACGAGTTTTCATTCAAAGGATTAAAATGCCGCTAACAAAGTTACAATTTCGTCCTGGGATAAACAGAGAAACAACTTCTTATTCAAATGAGGGGGGTTGGTTTGACTCAGATAAAACTCGTTTTCGGTTTGGTTTTCCAGAAAAAATAGGCGGTTGGATCAAGTTTACCATAAAGGCGTACTTAGGTTCAGCTCGGTCCTTACATCCATGGGTTTCGTTAGATGGTACTCAGTTTTTGGGTGTTGGCACGAACCTCAAATACTATATAAATGAGGGGGGTGGATTTAACGATATAACCCCCCTCCGTGCTACAACTACAAATGGCATCGTTTTTGCAGCAACAAACGGTTCGTCTACAATTACGGCTACTGATAATAATCATGGAGCATCTATTAATGATTTTGTTACTTTATCAGGGGCTGCTACTCTTGGAGGTGTGATAACGGCAGGAGTTTTAAATCAAGAGTATGAAATTGTGGCTGTGCCTACAGTTAACACGTTTACTTTTGTAGCCAGAATAGCAGATACATCTATAGGAAGTATTACCACAACATCAGGTTTAAATCCCACCCCTGTTTTAGCAAACTCAAGTGACTCAGGTAATGGGGGCTCTGCTGCAGATGCTGCTTATCAAATTACGGGTGGGTTAGATACCTCGATTGGGGGTAACGGTTGGAACGCCGGATCATACGGTAGGGGAACCTGGAACTCTAACGCTGATCTTAGCATTGCAGGTTTGACCTTACGAATATGGAGCCACGATAATTTTGGTGAAGATCTAATTGTAAATGCACGGGATTCAGGAGTATTTTATTGGGATAGAACAAACGGGGTAGAGACAAGGGCTGTACCTCTTTCTTCGTTGAACAACCCATCAGGAGCTAATCTTGCGCCAACAATAGCAAAAAAAGTTTTGGTAAGCGATATAGACAGACATATTATAGCATTTGGGTGCGATCCAGAAACTAATCTTGGAGTACAGGACCCCCTGTTAATTAGGTTTAGTTCACAAGAAAGTTTAACTGACTGGCAGAGTTTGGTCACAAATACAGCAGGAGATTTAAGGCTGGGTTCTGGTTCGGAAATCATAACAGCTATTGAAACCCGCCAACAAATACTTGTTTTTACTGATGAATCTTTGCACGCCATGCAGTTCTTAGGGCCTCCTTTCACATTTGGTATAAACGCTCTATCTGAAAACATAACCATTGCGGGACCGTTAGCAGCAATAGCCGTTGAAGATATGGTTTTTTGGATGGGCAAACAAGAGTTTTATGTGTACGGGGGGGGTGTCCAAAAACTGCCTTGCACTGTACGGGATTATGTGTTCAATGATTTTAATGAAAACCAAATACAAAAAGTAACAGCAGCAACAAATGTTTCCTTTTCAGAAATTTGGTGGTTTTATCCTAGCTTGGATTCTGCAGAAAACGATAAGTATGTCGTTTACAATTACGAACAAAAAATATGGTACTACGGCAACTTAGATCGAACTGTTTGGTTAGATCGTGGGATGGAAAATAGACCTATAGCAGCGGGGACAGATCATTTTCTGTACACACATGAAAGTGGTTTAGATGATGGCAGTACCGACCCAGCATCAGCCATTTCGTCCTACATTGAATCAAGTCAATTTGATATGGGCGAAGGCGATCATTTCACTTTTATCAATAGGTTAATACCAGACCTTACGTTTAGGGATTCTACTGCGACGTTGCCTAAAGCTACTTTTACAATTAAAACCCGAAATTATCCTGGAGGGGTTTATTTGCAGTCCCAAGCAGGTTCGGTTGCTCGATCAGCAGCAGCAACTTCTACCGTAGTAGAACAGTTTACAGATGAAATTAACTTACGTCTTAGGGGTAGGTCTTTTGCATTGAGAGTTGACTCTTCTGACGAAGGTGTAGCATGGCGGTTAGGTTCTCCCCGAGTAGATGTTAAGCCCGATGGACGAAGATAATGTCAAGAAATTTAGTCTTACCATTTTTTCCTGTACCCCCAGAAGAGTACCAGCAAGAGTATATGGCCGAGATAATGCGGTCATTTACGGTGTATTTGAATCAAATGCAAAATCCAGGTGAGGGAAGAAACACCCGTTTAACTTTAACGGACTTACAAACTGATGACCAAGGGTTAGCTCCTGGAGGGTTATTCCAATATAGAGATGTTGCTGGGATGATGGGTAGCGTCAAAATAGCTGTAGCAGATATTTCCAATTTAAGAGGAAACTCAGTTACAGGAGCAGTAGGAATTGTGACGGTAGTGACATGATAACGATTAAAGGAATATGTAGGTTGCGATATTGTATAGTTGACTGTATTATGTCTATAGCGTCTGTACAGGAGTTAACGCCTCCTGCATGTTTCCCCCAGAAAGACACAGGTGAAAAATGCAAGGCATAGAAACACTAGATTATGAAGTAGTAGAAACTTCTCCCCTAGAGGGCATCCTTTCAGAAGGCGGAATTGCTCAACACCAACAAGCAGCTGAGATGCTTGCAGAGTTTGGGCGTAATGGTGATACTTATGTTGTTCATGCTGCTGAAGGTGAGACAGTAATCCCTTTAGAGGTTTTAGAAAACAACCCTAGACTTAAACGTATGATCTTTACTCAAATGGAAGAAATGGGTTTAGAGCCAGAGCGTTATGTTGTTGGTAATGAGTTGAACTCTTTAAACCCTGAAACGGGACAACCTGAATTCTTTTTCAAATTTCTAAAAAAGCTTGTTAAAAAAGTAGTCAATGTTGTTAAGAAAATAGCCCCCATTGTGTTAGCTATTGCTGCTCCAATCTTACTTCCAGCGATGCCTTTAGCTCTTGCTGCGGGATTAGGGAGTACCGTAGGTAACTTGATATCTGGTAAAAATTTAGGTGACTCGTTAAAACAAGGTGTTGTGGTAGGTCTTACCGCAGGTGCAGGTAATATGGTTGCAGGAGGCAAGTTTTTAGGCTCTAGTATAGATCCTGGAAATGTAAAAGGTTTACAAGACTTAGGCACTATGTTTACCCCTGATAACCCGTTTACTGCGCAACTTAGCACAACTCTTTCTGGTGTATCTGCTGATGTAGCAGCGGCAGGTGGTAAAGTCGGCGGTGGTGTATTTAAGCAAAAAGGCTTTACTGGTGATATAGATACAAACGCTGCTGGGAAGGTTATAAATTCTACTGATGCAGTTTCTGATGCAGTTACTGAAGGTGCAGTTACTGATGGTTCAGTATTATCAGATGTAGCTCCTAAAGAAAACGTATTCGATGGTATAAAATCTGCTCTTACCCCTAATGATGGCTACGGCTTTGGCGATTTTTACACTGAGTTTTTAAGTCCCGGACGAGAAGGTATCTCCGCAGCAAATAAAAAAGGATATATAAAAGATTTAGCAGAGTACACGAAAAAATTCCCAAATGTAGAAGCAGCAGACTATAATTCATTCATTGCGGGTCTCGATGCCAAGTACGCTCCAAGTTTATTATCTAAATATGGTCCCGCTACGGCAACAATTCTCGGAACTGGTGTGGCAAGCGACGCGGCATTTGGCACAACTTTTATTACTCCCAAAGAAGAAGAAGGAACCGATGTAGCAAGTATGATGGGTGCGGGTCAACGATTGCTTGATGAAAACCCTGAACAATTCGCTTTTGGTCCTGGATTTTATGGAACTGGAAATGAAGTTTATAACCCTGATTCCGTCATACCGACCTTAATCCAGCCCACCGTTTTTCCCGAAAATGCAGGAGGTGTAAATGTTGCTTCTGCCCCTATAGCCCCTACAGGAATTCAAACAGTGAATACTCAACTCCCTGGAGCAACAGTTGCTAATCCAAACGCAACAAACCAATACGCTGGAATGCTTGGTGGCAATTACTTTGACCAGACGCCCTATACCAATTTATACGAAAATGCTTATGGTGGGCCGATTAGAGCAGCCTCTGGCGGGGAAATCATGGGTCCTGGAACACCCACCAGTGATTCTATACCCGCAATGTTAAGCGATGGTGAGTTTGTTATGAATGCTAACGCCGTAAGGGGCGCAGGAGGTGGCGACCGCCAAGAAGGTGCAAAGCGTATGTATGATATGATGCGTTCATTTGAGAGGACAGCATAATATGGCTATATCCGAAAATATTAATACCCAATTAGAAGACCCCGCTGTTGCTGCTCGAAAACTAGCTGCGATAGATCAAGCAAAAGCCTTAATTGAAAAAGACATAAACATTGCTGCCCCAACGTCTACGGGCGAGGGTGCAATGACTTTACAAGCTCAAAATCTTGCACAGGCGGGACTTGGGTCTTTTCAACCTTTTTTACAGTCAGGTTCTGATTTCCTTACAAATGCTGGACAACAAGCCAATCTTGGGAATCAAATGGCAGCAGGGATCAGCGGTAGCTATAATCCTGCTCAACAAGAAGCAATGCAAGGAACTGCCCTTGGTGCTCAAATGGGACAACAAGCCTCTGCAGCAGGAATACAAGGAATACAAAATCAGTTAACGGCTAGTAACCCTTACTTAACAGGGGCCGTAGGAAATGTGAACCAAGCTGCGACTGATGCACAAAGCCAAGCATTGCTTGCACAAGGAATGTTAGACGGTTCTGCAGGACAATACAATCCTAATTCTGCACAGGCGTACATGAACCCGTATGAAGATGCGGTTGTTCAACGAACTCTTGCTGATATGCAACGTGCAAGTGATATTTCAGGACAAAGCGATGCGGCGGCTGCGATCGGTGCTGGAGCTTTTGGAGGTTCTAGGTCAGGTATTGTTCAATCTGAGCGGGGCAGAAACTTATTAGATCAACAAGCTAAAGCCGCTGGAGGCATAAGGCAACAAGGCTATCAACAAGCTCTCCAACAATCTATGACTGCACAAGAAGCGGCTATGCAAAGACAACAAAAAGCAGCGGGATTAACTGGGCAATTAGGGCAGCAAGCCTCACAACAAGCAATGCAAGCAGGACAAATTGGTGGTCAGTTAGGCGCTCAGTATGGACAAATGGGCCTCGCAGGTCAGGAAGCTTCTGCTAAATTAGGGCTTATGGGTGCTGAAATGCAAGGAGCAGCTTCTGGTCAAATAGGGGATTTAGCTGCACAAAGAGCTCAGTTAGAGCAAGCTTCTGTAGGTCAATCCTATGATGCGGCACAAGCAATGGCAGGTTTGGGACAAACGGCTGCGGGTCTAGGGCAGTTAGGCCAACAAATGCAGTATACAGATGTAGATGCTCTTGCTAAACTTGGGGGCCAAAAGCAGGTTATGGATCAAGCAGCACTAGATCAAAGGTATAACTATGATCTCCAACAAGAGATGCGACCTTACCAAAAATTAGGCTTCTATAGTGATGTTTTACAAGGAGCGCCATCTAGTCAAATGTCAATCTCACAAAATACTGCCCCTTCTCCTTCTATGTTGAATCAAGTAGTTGGCGCAGGGATTAGTGGGTTGGGCATTGCAAACGCATCAAGAAACGCAGGAGTAATTTAATGGCAGAATTTGCACAACGGCCGATGGTAACTCAAGGGTTGCCACCTTCTGCACCAGATGCAGTAGGGACAGGCATTACTTCTGGACTTGTACCAGAAAATAACGACCCAATAATTCAGCAGGGGTTGGAGCAGTTTGCTTCTTCTGTGGAAGGTTTGTACGGAAAACTTGACCAATCAGAAACTTTTGAAGATGTTATAAACTCTATAAGGGGCAACGAGATGCCTAAAGAAGAGCGAGTAGCTGAACTAGCTGAGATGGTTGGTGAAAAAGATGCAAAGAAAACCCCTGACTCAGTGTTAGCGGTTATGCAACCGTTTTTCCAAATTCTAGAAATGGTACAATCCCAAGCGAGCGAAGCGGCTCCTGGAGGAATTGCAAATGCTCCAATGGCCGGAGGTGGGCAGCCCAACGTAAATTTTAACCAAGCCTCTCCAATCCAAGCTCCTGGAACGGAAGAGGCGATGATGCGTATGGCTATGGGTGAAACACCAGTTGGTTTCTCGCATGGTGGTTATCACAGAATTACTCCGGGGATGCCTTCTAGGATGGACGCTGCGTACCCTAGATATACGTCACCTGATTACGCCAAATTTGTGGCACCTCAAGCTAAGGCTTTTTTGGGAATACAAAAAGAGCTTGGGTATGACCAACTCCCTACTGATGTAACTTCAATCATGGAAAACCAAAATAAGTATTTAGACGAGTTTAAAATAGAACCCCGAAGCAAAGAAGAAATCCTAGCTGAACAGACAGGTTTTTTTGGAAACCAAGACCAAAGAGATATGGAAACACAAGGCTCTTTAGCGTTGGCTAAATTTGGAGCTGGGATTGCTAATACTGGGGGGTCTTTGTTACAGGCTTTGACAGGCAACACTTCTCAACTCGCGGGTGATCTAAGTAACGTAGCGGCTCAAAAAGCTGCTTTAGATCGTCAACAAAAAGAGTTTGCATATTCTGTAGCAGCAAAAGAGAAAACAGAAGAGCGGTCAACAAATCTTAGTTTAGCTCTGGATGCGGTGAAAACAGCAGCGGCAAATGGCACCTCAAATACAGCCCAAACCAATGCCGCTATTAAGATGGCTATGGAATTTGGAATTACCAATGCACAAAAAGCAGCAGATCTTGTTAACAAACAAAAATCGGAGGGCTTCAACGCCTCGATGCTATTTGCAGGAAAACCTGAAGTAATCTATGGCGGTATAAATCCTGAAACAAATAAGTATGAAAGCTTTAGATCACAAATGGGCCGAGAAGGTCAAGGCCCAATGGCTATAGATAAGACTGATCCTTTACAATTAAACGCTCTTCCTCCGTGGGCTAGACCTCAAACTGCGGCTTCTAATTTGGCTAATACTCAATCAGGTAAAACTGATTGGTCAAAGGCACAGAAAACCACATTTACTATTCCAAGCAAAACCTCTGGAGATGGTTGGGAGCAAGTTCAGGGTGTGTTTGTTCCAGACTCGGGTTATTATTTAACACCAGATGGTAATTATACAACAGCGATTAGGCCTCCTCCAGGAAGTATCGTTGGTGAAAAAGCTAGTATAATCACTGTAGGTAAAGCTGATGGTGCAGGTAGAATTCTAACAACTGTAACACCTCCAAACGGAGTATCGTACACTCAATTAACAGCGATAAAGGCAAGAAACCCTGAAACGGGAGAAATAACCAGCGAGGTTATCCCAATCAGTGCAAGAGCTTACTCTTTAGACCCGTTTACAACAAAAACTAATGAAGAAACTGGCGAAAGAGAAATAGTTTCAAACGGTAATCCGTTAGTGTTTGAAAGACCAACTTCTGGGGTAAGACCCATTGATTTAGCCGCTAAAGACATGACTTCAAGGGCAAGAAGGGTTGTGGCTATCGTCAATACTCTTGATGCAGGAGAAGAACTATTAGGAACCTTAAAAAATGTAATTGGCCCTATCGCTACCCTTAAAGGTTTTAGCACTAATCGCCTTGCATCTTTCATTCCTGCGGGTCGTATGGCAGATTATTTAACTTGGTTCAAGAGTTCTGAAGGACAAAAAGCTTTATCTTTGTTTGAAAGAACAGTGCAGAAGTCTGACATCGTTAGTGATCGTTTTGCTATGGGTGAGCAAGCGATTGTAGCAGAAACTGTTCCAAAATTTGAGTTTTCTAAAAACCCTGACGCAGCTTTGGTTCAGTTCCAAGAATACCTAAGACAAAAACAAAATCAACTATCGAATGAAAGACACAGCTTAGATCCTGACAATGTTCCGCGGTATGCTTTAGCTCGTGTGCCTACAGGGGGTGCAAGAGATCCGTTTATGTTCTTTGACGAAACTCTTCCTGCAGGAGCCACTTCACACTTTGATTACTTAACTAAAATAGCAAGTGATAACACGATGCCCGCTGATCTAACTGGTGTTTTTGTTAATATAACAGGAGCCCAGCTTGAATACATTATGCGAGACAACACACAAGAGGGCAAAGAATCACTTTACCTAAATTCAGATGGGTCGTTAAAAGAAAACATTCTTGTAGATGCATCAAGAATGATACAGTTGACAGGACAATAATATGGCTGGATTAACAGAAGAAGACATCAAAAATCTTGGGGCTTTAAGTAAACCTCCAACAGTAAATGTAAACGATTTAGTACCAAACCCCGATATTAAAATGGACAAGGTTGAAACACTCGAGGGAACAATTAAAAAAGAACCAAGTCGGATCACTGGTAAATTAGAACCTGGATATGGTGCAGACGTTGTAAGTAGCCAAGATAGTTTTGCCGAAAAAGCGTTCGCAGCGGGTGCGACTTATTCGAACGATGCTGTTGGGCCATTGTTTAAAGGATTCAACAGGGCGGTTGCTTTTTTACCTGATGCCGTATTGAACGCCATCACTACAGGATTTAACCTTGCAACAGGATCAGAAATAGATAAGGATATTTTACTTAGGATTTTTAATTCAAACGATTTTGAATCTCAAAAAGTGTTGATTCCGTATGTTTTGAATTACGGCACCGATGGTTATGTGGGCCGATCTGACTCAGATAGTGCTTTTACACGATATTCAGGTGCAGTGGGTGAAGGGTTAGGCATGGCTGTCCCTGTTGCAACGGCCTCTACGTTGTACGCTAAAACTGCTCAGGCATTGCCCACGGTAGGGAAGTTTGCTCAAAATACAGGGATAGGAACTGGAATATTAAATACTCTTACAAAACCTTTTGTAAAAACTCCTGTACTCGCTACCACTCTTGAAGGGGGTTTAAGTGCTGTTTCTGCTGTAGGGGTGCAAGCAGAAGAAGACATATTTGGAACAAAAACAGGTCTAGGTGGCTTATTACCTTTCGGTGGTCCTGCTATTTATTACGCTGTAAAATCGGGTGTTGTTACTCCCATAAGTTGGGTAGGCAAGAAAGTTTTCACCAAAGGCGCTGATACTCTTGATAATTTAAGAGTAGAAGCAGGGACGGTTGACCCTAAATCTGGCAAACGTGGAGATGAAGCTAAAGTTATAGTAGATAAACAACTTCAAGATGCAGCATTGGGTAATGAAGAGAAAA
>Ga0308003_1000978_pt1 | contig 12668 bp, 11 predicted proteins | sample Neamet36_FD_203159 | JGI IMG/M metagenome (GOLD analysis project Ga0308003, IMG submission 203159) | Marine microbial communities from water near the shore, Antarctic Ocean - #36 | ecosystem: Environmental > Aquatic > Marine > Unclassified | place: Southern Ocean | collected 2014-06-06
TTTGTTTCGTACATCCATAAGGAGATTCAGCCGTTTTTATTGGGTGTTGTTCATTTACTGGTAAATAGTCAGCTTCACCATAAACGGTACAAGAAGAGGAGAATACTAGGTTAGGTACCTTATGTTTGGACATAAGATCTATTATGTTTATTAATGAACCAACATTATTTCTGTAGTACTTCAATGGTTCACTAACAGATTCCCCAACAGCTTTTAATGCTGCAAAATGAATAACTCCTCCGAATTGTTCATTTTGAAAAACCTTATCTAGTTCTTCAATATTAGTGCAGTCAACTTTATAGTTTTTAATTTCTTGGCCTGTTAAGCTGTGTAGTTGGTCTAGTATCCATTTCTGAGAGTTGCAGTAGTTGTCTAATATAACTGGTTGGTACCCTGCTTTCAACAGACTTACTGCAGTGTGAGAGCCTATGTATCCAGCTCCACCAGTGATTAGTATTTTTGTTTTCATTTCTCTTTTTAATTAAATTGTAATAGGTTTAATACTCTATTAAAATAGTAGTATTTTTGTTAATTGGAAATAATGGCATAAATATAGATTTATCCATTGACTAAATTCGTGTAAGAAAATTAAATTTAGATCATAAATAATGAGAAAAGTATTTCAATTCGTATTAATTACATTAGCGTTGTCTTCTTGTGTTTCTATGAAAAAACGTATTTATATTCAAGATAACAATGCGTCCGTGAGTACCGTTTATCCGATACAGAACGTGGAGTATAAAATTTCGCAACAAGATATATTGTACGTTACAGTCAATTCATTAGAGGAAAGCACATTAGTTGGAGAGAGTCGTCCGTTGACTGGCTTTGGAGAGCTGTTGTTTTACTTAAATGGTTATTCTGTAAATACTCAAGGCGAAATTATACTCCCAGTTATTGGTACTGTTTATGTATTGGGGAAAACGCTAAATGAGATTGAAAAAGATCTTCAGAAAGAGGTTGATGTATTCTATAAGGATGCCATAATTGACGTTAAAACAGCAGGTATAAATATTAATGTTTTAGGAGAAGTGAATTCTCCTGGTTCTTATACTTTTTATCAAAACGAAGTAAGTATTTTTGATGTATTAGCTACTTCTGGAGATTTAACAGCGTTAGCTAATAAGGAAGAGGTGAAAATATTACGTCATAGCAACAATACAGTAACGGTACATATATTAGACTTAACAAATGAAAATTTGTTAAGTTCAGATTTCTATTTTTTACAGCCAAACGACGTTATATATATAGAACCATTAACTGTGAAGTCTTGGGGCTTAGGGGAAACTGGGTGGCAAACATTCCAAACTTTGTTGACTACATTGTCTTCCACATTTTTAATAATCAACTACTTTAAGAATTAAATAATATGCTAAATATAGACCACATCGACAATCAATCTTTTCTCGATGAAGAGACTGTTGATATTAAAGAGTTGTTGTATAAATTTATTTCTCATTGGAGATTGTTTGCACTTACTATTCCTATTGCATTCACCATTGCTTATTTTGTAAATAGATATTCAGATCCAATTTATAATATGACCACTTCTGTTCTTATTTCTCTTGAGAAATCAGGAGCTTCAGAACTAGAAGGTTTAATGGGAGGATTCGGAATGTCTAGCTCTAGGCAAGCTTATTATAATGAACTAGAAATGATGAAGTCCATGGGGCTTACCGAAAGTGTTGTTAAAGACTTAGGGTATGAAGTTAGTTATTATGGGGTTGGACGAGTTCGTTTAACCGAAACTTATAAAGACGGTCCTTTTTACGTAGATTATGATGTAAACCATAATCAAATAAGTGGTGTTTTGTTTGACGTTGACTGGGTTGGTGAAAATAAATTTCATATTTATAATGAGTTAGATGATCTTTCACGGACTTATAATTTTGTAAAGGAAGCTTCTGCACCCTATAAAAATCAAGCTAATCTAGATCAGGTAAGTAAATTTGGTGCTTGGATTGAAAGTGATGATTACAAGTTTAGGTTGGTGAAAAAACAAGGGGTTCACTATAATAAGGAATCTGATGTAGCATCGTACAAGTTTAAGTTTAATAGCTACGAAACATTAATTAAGTCTTATAATAGTGCTGTTAACTATTCGCCGGTTAAAGATGCATCCGTATTGAACTTGTCAATGCAAGGAACGCATAAAGGTAAATTAGTTGATTTTTTAAATTCCTTAACTTCAAATTATATAGCAGCTAGTTTAGCAGATAAAAACTTAATTGCTGATAAAACAATTAGTTTTATAGAAAATCAATTGAGTTTGATTGGGGATACTTTACGTATTTCGGAAAAAGAATTGGAGACTTTTCGTTCGGAAATTGGTGTAATGGATATTAGTTTTGAAGCGAATCAAGCTGCAGAAAGATTTGTTGAACTTGATAATCAAAGATCCATCATTAGTCTTCAATTAAAATACTACAACGATATTTTAATCTATATTCAGGGAAATGAAATCAGTTCTATTGTATCCCCTTCGGTCGTAGGGATTCAAGATCCTGTTTTACTAAACTTAGTAAACAGATTGCAAGAATTTAATTTAGAACGTTCACGTTTAGATTATTCAATGCAATCTCAGAATCCTGTTTTAACGCAACTCCAAATTCAAATTGATCAAACTAGAGGTGCTCTAATTGAAAATGTTAAGAATTTGATCTCTGCCACAGAATTACAAAATGCGGATTTAAATTCTAGAATTAGATTAATGGAAGAAAGGTTTGCCACACTTCCTGCTACAGAACGTCAAATGCTAACCATTCAACGTAAATATGGTATTCATGATAAAATGTTTACATTTTTACTTGAAAAAAGAACTGAAGCTGGAATTACAAAGGCGGCAAATAAAGCGGATCATAAAGTTATAAATCCTGCACGTGATTTTGGAAATGGACCTGTAAGTCCTAATAAATCTATGAAGTACGCAATTGCTCTTATTATTGCAATTATGCTACCTGTTGTCTATATACTATTAAGAGATTTCTTTAAATCAAGTATTTCAACAGTTGAAGATTTAGAGAAAATTACTAGAATCCCTATTTTAGGAACTATTTCATTCAATAAAACAGAGCTCAATGTGCCTGTAATTAAGAAACCAAAATCAAATATTGCAGAATCTCTAAGAGCTGTTCGTACGAATCTAAATTTTATGATTCCGAATGATAAAGAGTGCCATCTTATAGCTCTTACATCATCGGTCTCTGGTGAAGGTAAAACCTTTATATCTACCAATTTGGCTTCAATGTTTGCTATGTCTGGTAAAAAAACAATTCTTATTGGTTGTGACCTTAGAAAACCAAAAATTTCTATAGAAGATTTAGGATTAGCGCATTCAAAAGGGATATCAAACTATCTTAGTGGACAAGCTACTGAAGAAGAGGTTATTCAAAAATCTAAACTTAAGCATTTAGATGTTATCCTTTCTGGACCAGTCCCACCTAATCCTGCAGAATTGATAGAGTCGAAAGCTTTTGATGCTTTATTAAAGTCCTTATCTGCTAAATACGAGCGAATAATAATTGATACCGCACCTATCGGTATGGTTGCGGATGCACAGTTAATTGTTCCTAAAGTAGATAATTTGATTTACGTTACGCGTCAAGGTATAACAAATAAGAACATGTTAAAGCTTATCAACGATCAATACGCAAACGAAAAAATTAAAAACGTAAGTCTTGTGCTTAACGGATTTAAGATTGAGGATGCTTATGGATACGGTTACGGTTACGGTTACGGTTACGGATACGGTTATGGATACGGTTATGGCTACGGATATGGAGAGACAGACGATAATTAAGCCTATTTGGTATGTGCTCTACACAAAACCAAAAAACGAAAAGAAAGTGTATGAACGACTTTCTTTACAAGGTTTTGAATGTTATTGTCCTTGTCGGAAGATATTAAAACAATGGTCGGATAGAAAAAAATGGGTTGAAGAACCGCTTTTTCGATCCTATATATTTATAAAAGTTCCTAGTACATATGCCGAACGTATAAATGTTTTACAGACTCCAGGTGTTGTTCGTTTTCTGTATTGGCTAGGTAAGGAGGCTGAAGTTAAACAGTCGGAAATTGAAACAATTCAAAAGTTTTTAGGGGAACACAAAACAGTAGAAATTATTTCTTTTGAAGCTGGAACGAAACTTAAAATTAGAGATGGTGCACTTAAAGGAATGGATGGTACAGTTGACTACCAAACAGATAAGGAAGTAGTGTTAAATATTGAAAAGTTAGGAATGTCTTTGATTGCCAGAGTGTCTAAGCACCATGTAGAAAAAAAGATTTAGAGAATTTCTCTTATAGCTACTAACTGTGTTCTGATATTTTGTAGCTGACTTACAATTTCTACATTATTTACGGTATCATCTTTGTTTTCTCGGAGTTTTTTCTTTGCCCCTTCTAATGTATAGCCTCTTTCTTTTACAAGGTGAAATATTATTTTAAAGTTATCTATATCTTTAGGTGTGAAATAACGATTTCCCTTTTTGTTTTTTTTAGGTTTTATAATGCTAAATTCTTTTTCCCAAAAACGGATCAACGAATTATTAACGGCAAACATACTAGCTACTTCTCCAATGGAGTAATAGAGTTTAGTTATCGTTTTTTTTGTTTCACTCATAATTTTTAGTCAAAGGATTGGTTTTCTTGAGAAGCTAATTCTAGCATTTTATCGTATTCCTCGGCTGTTAAATCGTTAAAGTAATAGTTAACGGGGTTTACTTTTCGATTATTCTTAATAACTTCATAATGTAGATGTGGTGCAGTAGAGGTTCCTGTACTTCCAACATAACCAATTAAGTCGCCTCTTTTAACTTTTTGACCTTTCTTTACGATGTATTTATTTAAATGAGCGTAAAATGTTTTGTATCCGTAACCGTGATCAATTTTCACTTGATTACCATAACCACGTTTAGAGCGTTTAACTTTTTCTATCTTTCCATCACCAGTAGCGTAAACTTCACTCCCTTTAGGTGCTGAGAAATCCATTCCCCAGTGCATTTTTTTTGTTTTATAAACCGGATGTATTCTATTGCCATAACCGGAAGCCATACGCTTTAAATTCTTGTTTGCTACTGGTTGTATAGCTGGAATATGGGCTAACATTTCCTCTTTGTTTTGGGCTAAGTCTAATACAGTATCAAATGATTTTGATTGTACATATATAGCTTTAGAAACTTGATCTATCTTTTTATGTAAGTCAGCAACTAAATCAGAATGCTTAAACCCTTCATATTTCTTATACCTATTAACTCCTCCAAAACCTGCTCGTCTAATACTAGCATCAATTGGCTCAGCTTCAAAAATTACACGATAAATATTATCGTCTCTTTCTTGTAATTCATCTAAAATAGTAGAAGAATTAATAATTTGACCTTCTAAAAGCTCGTATTGAACGAGTAGATTGTCTATTTCACGTTTCAATTCTTTCTCCTTTGGAGAATCGAAAATCGAAAAGAAAAGCACGACTAATCCTAAGGCTATAGCAGTTGAACTCGTAATAAAAAAGAGTACACGCTTAAGCATTTGAAGCTTTGAACGTTCAACTATTTTATAAGCTAAAGTTTTAGTGTCGTAATAATATTTGACCTTGGTCATATCCTGAAAATTTGGCTAAATTTGTTTTTTATTATTTAGCTCAATCCGATCGCAATTTAAGAAAATTTGAACAATTCAGTTTTCTTTAATGTTTAGGCTTTAAACGAAACATTACACAGATAGATTACTTATGAAATCTCAAGAAATACGTCAGAAGTTTTTACAGTTTTTTAAAGATAAAGGTCATGTAGAGGTGAGTTCTGCTCCTATAGTAATCAAAGATGACCCAACATTGATGTTTACCAACGCTGGAATGAATCAGTTTAAAGATTTGTTTTTGGGGATTAGTGAAATAAAAAACGCTCGTGCTGTAAACAGTCAAAAATGCTTACGTGTTTCGGGAAAGCACAACGATTTAGGTGAAGTTGGGCACGATACTTACCACCACACTATGTTCGAGATGTTAGGTAACTGGTCATTTGGCGATTATTTTAAGAAGGATGCAATCGATTGGGCTTGGGAACTTTTAACGGACGTTTATGGTATAGAAAAAGATAGACTATACGTTACTGTTTTCGAAGGAGCTCAAGAGGCTAAATTAGAAAAGGATAATGAAGCATTTGATTGTTGGAAACAACACATTGCAGAAGATAGAATTCTAAATGGAAATAAAGCCGATAACTTTTGGGAAATGGGTGCTGTAGGTCCTTGTGGTCCTTGTTCCGAGATTCATATTGACTTACGTTCTGATGATGAACGTTCAAAAGTAGATGCTCGTACTTTAGTAAATTACGACCATCCGCAGGTTGTAGAAGTATGGAATTTAGTATTTATGCAATACAACAGAAAATCTGATGGTAGTCTAGAAAATTTACCAAATACGCATGTAGATACAGGAATGGGTTTTGAGCGTTTGGCAATGGCTTTACAAGGAAAGCAATCTAATTACGATACCGATGTATTTACCCCATTAATAGCAAAGCTTAGTTCTATTACTGGCTTTGAATATGGAAAAGACGAAAAGGTTGACATTGCATTACGCGTAATAGCTGATCACGTAAGAGCAATTGCATTTGCTGTAGCCGATGGGCAATTGCCATCTAATACAGGTGCAGGTTATGTAATACGTAGAATTCTAAGACGTGCTGTTCGTTATGGCTTTACATTCCTTAATGTAAAAGGTCCTTTTATGTATCAATTAGTTGAGGTCTTAGTAGCTCAAATGGGAGCGTTTTTCCCTGAGATCACCAAGCAACAAGTATTGGCAGAAAAGGTAATTCAAGAAGAGGAATCTTCTTTTATGCGTACCTTAGAAAAAGGCTTAAAGCGGATAGATGACATTATGCTAAACACTAAAGAAGACTGTATTGACGGTGTAAAAGCTTTCGAATTATACGATACATTTGGTTTTCCAATCGACTTAACAGAATTAATACTTTCCGAAAATGGGAAGTCCGTTGATATGGATGGTTTTGATGCTGAGATGAAAAAGCAAAAAGATCGTGCTCGTGCTGCATCTGCTGTAGAAACTGAAGATTGGATTACTTTATTTGATACAGAAACTGAATTTATTGGTTACGACTCTTTAGAAGCTGAATTAAAAATTAGTCAGTATAGAAAAGTAAAACAAAAAGGAAAAGAGTTCTATCAACTTGTGTTTGATAAAACGCCTTTTTACGCTGAAGGTGGTGGGCAAGTTGGAGATAAAGGTACTATTAGTACTAATGGAAAGCATTTGGCTATATTTAATACAAAGAAAGAAAACAACCAAATAGTACACTTCACTACTGAGCTTCCCGAAAATCCAAGTGCAAATTTTATTGCCCAGGTAGATGCCAATAAAAGATTCTTGACAGAGAATAATCATTCGGCTACGCATTTACTTCACAAGGCTCTTAGAGATGTTTTGGGAGTGCATGTTGAACAGAAAGGGTCTTTGGTAAATGATCAGTATTTACGATTTGATTTTTCTCATTTTTCTAAAATGTCTGATGAAGAAGTCAAACAAGTTGAAGCAAAAGTAAATCTTAAAATTAGAGAAAACATTCAATTATGCGAAGAACGTTTTCTAGCAATTGCTGATGCTCAAAAAATGGGAGCTATGGCTCTGTTTGGAGAGAAATATGGTGATAAAGTTCGTGTGATTAAATTTGATGATTCTGTAGAATTATGTGGAGGCTGTCATGTTGCTTCTACTGGACAAATAGGTGTGTTTAAAATTACATCAGAATCTGGTGTTGCTGCTGGAATAAGAAGAATAGAAGCAATTACATCTGATAAAGCATTTGACTATTACAAAAGTCAAGAAGCTACACTAGCAAGCTTAAAAACCTTATTGAAGAATGCTAAGGATCCAATTAAAGGAGTGGAAACGCTATTAGCGGAAAAAACTAAGTTAGAGAAGAAGTTAACGGTACTTATAGCGGAAAAAGCAAAAGGATTAAAAGTAGAACTTTTGAAATCGGTTACAGAAGTGAATGGTGTTAACTTTATTAGTGCAATAGTAGATCTAGAACCTACAGCTATGAAAGATCTTTCTTTTGAATGTAAAAAAGAAGTAAATAATTTATTGATAGTTTTAGGTGCTGAAAATAATGGCAAAGCTAATTTAAGTGTAGCAGTTTCTGATGAACTTATCACATCTAAAGATTTAAATGCTGGACAGATAATTAGAACTATTTCTAAAGAAATTTTAGGTGGTGGAGGTGGCCAGCCCTCATTCGCAACTGCTGGTGGTAAAAACCCTAAAGGACTTCAAAATGCTTTAGATCTTGCCAAGACATTGTTGAATTAATACTTGATGATAGTAAAAAAGCCATTTCAATTTGAAATGGCTTTTTTGTGCCATTATTTTTTTATTCTCATTTGGAATAAAAGACTTGTTTAGTTTGTCTAAATTGTGAATATGCTTAAAGTAAGTAAATCTAATTCTGAACAGGATCTTATTGCCGCTCTAAAAAGAGGGGAGGAGCGTGCTTATACAGAAGTACTTACTATACATAAGGAACAAATTGCAAGTACCGTTATTGGTATGTTGGGAGCTATTCCAGAAGCAGAGGATGTCGGACAAGAAGTGTTTGTTCGGTTTTTTAGAAATATTGAAAACTTCAAAGGAGAGGCTAAAATTGCTACTTACTTAACCAGAATTGCAATCAACCTTTCTTTAAATGAGTTAAAACGAAGAAAACGTAAATGGAAGGTGTTTTATTCGGGTGATTATTCTGAAGATAAAATACAAAATTTAAGTTTTTCAGAAACTAAAGACCCAGATGAAAAGTTAGACTTACTAAGAAGAGCTACTTTATTATTAGATGAAAAATACAGAGAAGTAATTGTATTAAGAACGTCTCAAGATAATAGCTTTAAAGAGATAGCTGCTGTTTTACAAATCCCTATTGGCACTGTGCTAACTAGGTATTCCAGGGCGCAAAAAAAACTGATTGAATTATTAAATCAATAATCATGAAAACAAAAGAACAATACCATATCGACTGGCTAAGCTCTAAAGAGGACTTGCTGTGTGTAGAAGACAAAAACGACTTAGCTATTTTTGTTCAAGAAAACCCTGTTCTTTTAGCTCAATGGCAATCCTGCGAACTGAATTTGAAGTTGCTCAGAGCCTCGAATTTGTCTTTTTCAGATTCTTACAATTCACAAGTTATCGCTAAAGTACGTACTAAATTAGTTCCACTTTTCGATAAACCGTCTTTATGGATTGCTTCTATTGGCATTGCAGCTTCTCTTTTGTTGATGATTAATTTATTTGTTGAACAAAATACTTGGAGTTTAGAAGCCCTTTTGGGAATTGCTGACATGGATTCAGACAATACCAATTTACTCTTTTATATAAATTCAGAATTTAATTCTTAACTATGGAAAAGAAATCAATTTTAAAAACGTTTATAATTCTGTTTATTGGAATTGTAATTGGAGTTTTAGCAGGAGGTAGGTTTACCATGCACAAAATTCATCGAGCAAACAATATGCGTTCTGAGCATGGTTTTGTAAGTGAAGTTTCTAGGCTATTAGATTTAAGTCAATCTCAGTTAGATGCTATTTCTCCAATCATTAATGATTTCGCTAGGCTAAATCATCTTCGCCACGACAGTTTTAGAGTTCAAGAAAAGAGGTCTTACGATAATTTACGAACAGATTTGGAGCCTTATTTATCGGCACAAGAATTGAAAAAGCTAAGAAGGTTATTTAGACCTAAAGGACCAAAAAGAAAGAATAACAAAAATCATCAACCAAGAAAATAAATCAATTATGAAAAGATTATTAGTAGTGCTAGCGTTAATATCGAGTAGTTTATTTGCTCAGAATAGGAATCAAAAGCCTAACATATCTCCTGAAGAAAGACACGAGAAGTTAGTGATGAAATTGAATTTAGATGAACAGCAATCTAATAGAGTTCAGCACATACAGAAAGAGCATCATTTAAAGTTAAAAGAGCTAAAAGAAACGTCTAAAGGAGTAGAGAAGTTGATGCGTTCAGAAATTCAAGTTTTAAGAAAAGACTTGAATGTTAAAATGCGAGCTGTCCTAAATAAAGAACAGTTCTCAGATTATAAAAGAATGCAAAGTCGCAAACAAATGAATAAAAAACGCCCTGCTAAAAAGGGAAAACATGGCGGTAGTAGAGGTCGTTAGTTTTTGGCAGATTTAATTGCATTTATAGCTTGCTCTAAATCTTCTTTAGCAACCATAACTCTAACCGCATTTTCGGTTCCTGGAGCTGCCCATCCTGCCATCATGCTAGAGTGAAATTCGTCTTTGATAACGCATTTAATATTTCCCTCTTCTAGAATTCCAGCTATGTGTTGGGCATTTACAAAAGAACCGGAGTAGATGATTTTTAAAAAGCTGTCGTTCATAGTTTAATAATTTTAATTAATAGTCATTTTAATAAGGTTTGAAATTTAATGAAGGGCTCAAAATATCAAGTATTACAAATTACATAAAATAAATGAGAAAAAAGAGGAGTAAAGCTCCTCTTTTTTTATTAATAGATTGTATTTATCAAATCTTCATCTGCATAGTTAGGAATTGTAACCTTTAGTAGTGGTTCAGACTCCATTGCTCTTTTAATAGCAAATACAGCTTCATCGTTTCTAGCCCAACTTCTTCTAGATATTCCATTATTAACATCCCAAAATAGCATCGATCTTAATCGTCTATCTGCATCGTCTGAGCCATCTAATAGCATTCCAAAACCGCCATTTATAACTTCTCCCCAGCCAACACCACCTCCGTTGTGTATGGAAACCCATGTAGCTCCACGGAAACTATCGCCTATAACATTTTGTATTGCCATATCGGCTGTAAATCTCGAACCATCGTAAATATTGGAGGTTTCACGATAAGGTGAGTCTGTTCCTGAAACATCGTGGTGATCTCTACCCAATACCACAGGTCCAATAAGACCATTTTTAATAGCTTTATTAAAGGCGGATGCAATTTTAACGCGTCCTTCCGCATCAGCATATAAAATACGAGCTTGAGAACCAACTACTAATTTATTTTCTTGAGCTCCCTTAATCCATTGGATGTTATCGGCCATTTGCTGTTGAATTTCAACAGGAGATACTTTCATTAATTCTTCTAGAACTTCACAAGCAATGCGATCGGTTTGTTCCAAATCTTCTGGTTTAGCACTAGCACATACCCAACGGAATGGGCCAAAACCATAATCGAAACACATAGGTCCCATGATGTCTTGTACATAAGAAGCATAGCGGAAATTTATTCCATCTTCTGCCATTATATCCGCACCAGCTCTAGAAGCTTCTAGTAAAAAGGCATTTCCATAATCAAAGAAATATGTTCCTTTAGCCGTATGTTTATTTATTGCTGTAGCATGACGACGAAGTGTTTCTTGAATTTTTTCTTTAAATAATTCAGGATTTGAAGTCATCATTTCATTGGCATTCTCCAAGCTCATATCAACTGGATAATAACCTCCAGCCCAAGGATTGTGTAATGAAGTTTGGTCTGATCCTAAATCTATATAAATATTTTCTTGGTCAAACTTTTCCCATACATCCACTATGTTTCCTTGGTAAGCTATAGAAACGACTTCTTTGTTCTTTTTTGCTAGCGTAACACGAGTGCATAATTCATCCAAATCTGTAATCACTTCATCTACCCAACCTTGAGAATGTCTTGTATAGGTTGCCTTAGCGTTTACTTCCGCAGTAACAGAAATACAACCTGCTATATTTCCTGCTTTTGGTTGTGCACCACTCATTCCACCCAATCCAGCAGTAAGAAATAATTTACCTTCTAAACCTTCTCCATTTTTAGATATTTTACGACCTCCATTAAGCAGCGTAATAGTTGTTCCATGCACAATTCCTTGAGGTCCAATATACATATACGAACCTGCCGTCATTTGTCCATACTGACTTACTCCTAATGCATTGAATTTCTCCCAATCATCTGGTTTAGAGTAATTAGGTATTACCATTCCATTAGTTACAACTACTCTAGGTGCGTCTTTATGCGATGGATACAAGCCCATAGGATGACCTGAATAAATGGTAAGTGTTTGCTCATCTGTCATTTCTGTTAAATACTGCATACACAACCGATATTGTGCCCAGTTTTGAAAAACAGCTCCATTACCACCATAGGTAATAAGTTCGTCTGGATGTTGAGCTATTGCATGATCCAAATTGTTTTGTATCATCAGCATTATTGCTTTTGCCTGTAGAGATTTTCCTGGGTAATCGGCAATATCACGAGCGTACATTTTATGCTTTGGTTTAAATCGAAGCATGTAAATACGTCCATGGGCTTTCATTTCCTCTGCAAATTCAGGAGCTAAAATAGCATGTTGCTCAACAGGGAAATAACGTAAGGCATTTTTTAAAGCCAGCTTCTTTTCTTCTGTACTCAGAACTTCTTTACGCTTAGGAGCGTGATTTAAATTCGTATCGTAATCTTGTTTGGCAGGCAATACACTCGGTATGCCTTCCTGTAATTCTGCTTTAAACGCTTCCAAAGTCATCATTCTCCTTTGTTTTTTTAATTGTTTTATTCTTATTGAAACCATAAGGGCAGTGTTTACAGCCATTTTTACAGCAGTAACCTCGTTTAAGATGGTACTTTTCGGTGTAAACGATATAGAC
>Ga0308003_1000988_pt1 | contig 12632 bp, 6 predicted proteins | sample Neamet36_FD_203159 | JGI IMG/M metagenome (GOLD analysis project Ga0308003, IMG submission 203159) | Marine microbial communities from water near the shore, Antarctic Ocean - #36 | ecosystem: Environmental > Aquatic > Marine > Unclassified | place: Southern Ocean | collected 2014-06-06
CCATTCGCGAAGAACTCTCAAATCCCACGGGCAGGGCGGGCTGCATCCATCTCCTCTTCCTCCATACCAGATCTGCCGCTGCCAGGCACTATGAGGTGCTCTGTCCTGTTTAGAGAGAAGGCCCAAGAGGACATTGAGGAATCTACATTCCAACGTATAAGAAACTATTGTGTTTATGTCATTGTAGAACTTGCCAAAATGTAAAATGATCCATTTACTTCTACAGAGTATAATACCATGTAGGAATGAAGGGCTCCTGGTCCCTCAATCCGCCTATCTCGCCCTCGTGCGTTTCCGAGGGCCGCCTCCATAGCCGTACAACCCGTCGTCATAGTCGAAGGCATCCTCGACTATGGCAGCGTCGCCACTGGCATCGCTGTCGTCCTCCAAGTCGCTGAACTCGTCCTCGTCGAAAGAGGACTCCCCGCTATCGCCAACAGCTCCAACAGCACTACCAACACTAGTGCCTCCAGTACCACCGTCGCGCTGCTCATACGAGTACAGCCCCCAGCCTCCCGCGCCGTCGTCGTCGTCCGTGTCACTGTCCTCCCCTGTGGCCATGAAGGCACTCTCGCCCGTCCGCTCTTGTCCGACGTCCGCGTCGACCACCTCCCAGTCCAACCCGAACACCTTGGGCCGCTCCAGACCGTTCATGTCCTCCGTCGAGTCTCGGGACGGTCCCTCCGAACGACCCCGCCGTCCCCCCGAGTCGGTAGCGATGACGCGCGCGCTCTCTGCGTCAGGAGCAACTGCGAGTGCCTCACGCCGGTCATGGGAGAATGACAGCATGGCATTCTTCTGCGCACTGTCCCAGTGCCGGCGCACGAAGCTCGTCCAGTCCATGGCACGGTCCGCCGCTGCTACCGCTGCCACAGTCACAGCCGCAGCCGCAGCCGCGCAGCTCGTTCGCTTTCCGGGCGCATTTCTTTTAACCCTCTTTCCGCCCTCAAGTGCGCCCACGCCCTCATCATCCGCAGTGGCGGCGACAGACAAAAACATATCTACAGGGGGTGGCAGTCGGACGGCGTTGGTGGACGCAGTCTTGGCCACGCGCGCCTTGAGCCGTGTGGCCGCATTGGCCACTGTGGGCAGAGCACGCAGGGTGGAGCGCGGCACCTTCACCTTGCGCCTCACGACATCATCCTGTACTGCCGTTGCCACGCGCAACATGAGGTCCCCGGTATCGTTTGCCCAGCCGAGGAGCGCCGCCAGATGCTCCACTGCGCCCCAGTCGCCCGCATCGTCCTCCTCCTCAGGGTCCATGTCAGTAGCAGCCGTCGCCGCGGCACCGCAACCGCTGTCGCCCCCCTCGCCGGACACTGACTGTCGGGCGCGCCATTGGATGCAGCGCACTATGGCAAGCTCCAGCGCCTCGGCCACTCCCCGGCACACACGCACGATAGTGGGGCTGAGTCGACTCAGAGCCGCCACGCCCGCGCCTACCTCCAGCAGCTCCAGAAGTGCACTCATAGAGGACCTAAGACACGCGAGACTGCGTTGCACGTCTACATACGGCGCGCCATGGGGCAGCTGAGCCTGCGCTTCTGCCGATGGCACCCGCGGTTCACTGGCCACAAGCATGGCAGGGATGCTTGAGAGTGCTATTGTGTATACAGTCTCGGCCACCTCTGGCGTGAGGAAACTCATCTCTGGCGGCAAAGGCGCTGCCCCGACTCCAACGGCGGCGGCAGTGGTCTTCAGGTGAAACAGCTGCAGGGAGTGAAAGAGCAACAGCGTCACACCAGCGACTCTTTGACATGAAGAAGCGTCTACCAGACCATCTTCGGCCACCCACCACCGCGTGTAGAGGGCTGAAAAGGCGTCGACTGCGTGGCCGCCCCCCTTGCGCTGCACCCCCCACTGCTCGTAGGCATCCCCGCTCATGCCCGGTGCGAGAGGGAAGGAGCTCGCATCACACGTCGAGACGGCGGTGTCAAAAATCTCGGCGGCGCCCCGACATGCGCGCTCCGACTGCTGCCTCTCCAAGAAACTGGCGTACGCCGGGCAATGGTAGACGAAGTGCGACAGCGAGGGCAGCAAGGGGTCTCCACCGGGACACACGACCGCATCAAGAGAGACGTAGCTGGTGGATGCCGATACTGGCCGGCGCCCGGCAAGATTGCTGCGTAGACGTGGCACAGGGGCCGCCTCGGCGAAGACGCTCGAGGCCAGAGTGAGGGCAAGGTGTGACAGTCGTCTCTGCAGTGCCCGGCCCCTCGCAAGGGGAGCCAGCACTTCGAGGCAACAGCCCGATACGCGCACATCGGCGGTGGACCGCGCCATGCACTCAACTGCGTAGAAGATGTTTATGATCCATGCAGATTCGTCGTCGGGCGCGGCCCCTTGTTGGGCAGGGCACTCCTCCTCTAAGGCGGGGCAACAACCTGCGCGCAGTGTCATGGCCAGCCTGGCTATGGTCGTGGCCCCCGAGCTGCGTGACTCTGCCTTGTCAGAGTCTGTCGTCGAGGACGTATGTTGTAGCACCACACTTACGCGCAGGAGGAGCAGGCGAAGGAGGACCACAGCCAGCATCGCGCAGCCGTCGCGACTGAGCAGCGCCCCCAGCACCTCTCCTGACAACGACTCTCCATCTCCGAGCTGAAGGGCAGAAAGAGAGGCAGCAGCAGGGGCGTCGATGTCTCTGTCGCGGGGGCCGCCTCCAGCCGACGCATGCCCGTCGCGCTTGGACGCCTTGGGTCCCCGTCGTGACACAGCCGCACTTGCCTGCGGCTCTTGCGCCGCCTTGCGGAGCTCCTCCGCAGCCGTGAGAACGGAGGGCAGTAGTGCGAGGAGAGCACAAATCACCTTCTCGTCAACCTCCGTTGACCACACTTTTCCAAATGCCATATGCCTCCCGCTGTCTCCTGCCTCGATGGGCATGAATATCTCTTTCATACTGCCTGTGCGCAGAAACGCGTCGCCGCCCTGATGTTGTTTCGGCTTTCCCTTTAATCCTTCCAACGACGACGGCCCCCCATAGTTGTTCCGAAGCAACAGGTTGACCAAAGAAGCGGACAGCGCCAGACCCACGTCTCTGAGCAGTCCCATCTCGGGCGGACGAGCCACTAGCGCGCGCACAGCCCCAAAGACATGCTCGCCCTCGACCATTGTCTCCAGGCGCAAGAGCGAGAGACTGAGCTGCTCCGTCTGCGCCTCAAGAGCGGCGGCCACGCGCGTCATGGCACCCACTTGCCCATCTGTGCTGCTTATGGGAGGGGCGGTACCTCCACGGGTACGGACAGGCCTCTTATTCTTGCGACTCTTCTTTGCCCCACGGTCCGGCATGAGGACCCCTCTTTCTCTATTACCACCCGTCTCTGGCTCAGCTTGCTCACCCCCGCTTTTTGACCTCCGTTTCGTGCCACTCACTGAGCGTACCACCTGCTGCATGCGACTGCGGGACGCTAGCAGCATGTACCGACACGCCGCGAGGAGCCCGAGTAGGCGACTGCACTCAGCGAGGCTACTCCCATCGGACGTGACGGGAGTACTACGAGTTGACGACGATGACGATGATGATGACGATGACGACGACAAAAATGATGACGACGACGACGACGAGCTATAGCTCTCAACGGTCTCCGCGCATAGGACGGCGGCAGTCAGTGCATACTCCCAGCTGGCCTGCAAAGTCGCCACCGCTTGGCCGCAGCCGCCTCCCACCCCCGCCACGGCAGTGCACTCCAGTGCAAGAGGTGCGAGACTGCGCTTGGTCCATCGGAACGCAGTGCAACCCCGGAAAGAGCTCGACGCAATCACGGGCGACAGAGAGACAGTCACTGCTGGCGACGGTAGCCCCAGGGCACGCCAGCGACGGGCCTCGAAGGTGGCCGCACGCTGCACACTCCAGAACAGGCTCGCCGCGATCTGCGCCCCGCGCGCTGACACGTCCACTACGTGCGCCTCTAGATCGGAGTCAGCACCCTGCTCCGATCCCGCGTCCACTGCGGCGCCCCCACTGAGCTGGTCCGCGTAATGCTGCTCATAGTCTGTGAAGGAAAGAGCAAGGCGGCTCGCTGAGCGACTCAGGCGCGAAATCCACCACAGACGCTTCTTCTCAAAAACAGGGCGAGCAGGAGCTGTTGCTGATACCGAAGACTTCGTGCGCCGCAGAAGCACGTCATGGAGTTTAACATGTGTAGCAGCTTCGTCTTCTTCAGGGACGTTACAATCGTCTTCGTCTCCCTCATCGGCGGACGAGGCCCCGGTCGCACTGCCCTCCACCCCCTCTGCAGTGTCGCCGATCATGGCCATGTCGCGCAGATATGTCAGCACCGCGCGCTCCACCACGCGGATGTACGAGACGTCAGTGGCTGTGGTGCTGGCCACAGTGGCGGCGAAGATATCAAGCGCATAGACTGCCGACAATCCACGGCACGTCTCGAGAGTGCGCACGACCCAGTTGGTGAGTGCGCGGGAGTCGCGCGCAGAGAGCTCCGGTCTGCGCAGCAGCAAATGTCCTGCCATAATGAGCCCCACCGCACCCTGAGAGAGCAGTGTCATGTTCGCATAGCCGCCACTTATCAGAAAAGACTTGCTGTCGTCCGGCTGAGGCGCGAGGAATTTTTGGATGAGGATGAGGAGTGTACTCTCTGTCTCGACGGAAGTGTTGGTGGAGTCCATGACGCAGTGCAGCAGGCAGTGCAGCACCATTGCAGGTGGTAGCTGCAGCTGCATTTCGCCTTCAGCAGAGGACGACTGACACATGTTCAACAGACTTGACAGCACAGGTGTACCCGCGTCGGGGTTTCGGCGTACCACTTCCCGAAGGAGCCACGCGGTAGGACTGCCGCTTCCTCTGTCTGGAAGAACAGCCTCCGTCAGCTAGAGAGCCACCAGCACACGATGACGACGGGGCGACACTAGACATGGAAGGAGTATTGTCGCGCCTCCCGCTCCTACCTAGTGGTGGTAGAGCAGCTACCAGAGCGGGGCGTCCACCGTGCAGGAAACAGCTGCTCTGTAGGTGCGTCTCTGTGTTGCACCGTTGTAACAACTGCGCGACGATGCAGTCCCGCAGACCCGGTGTGTTAGAGTACAGACTCGCAACGATTCTTGTGAGACCCTGTGCCATGTCTGCAAGTGCCGATGCACTAAATGAATCGGCGCCACTACTACTACTACTACTACTACTACTACTACTGTTTCCGCTACTACCACCACCACTACTACTATTCCCACTTCCAGCAAAGCTGTCAATCAGCCACAAACAGAGCCGCCACAGAGACGGAATCATGCGATCCCACACCTCGTTGGCCGTGCGCATGTTGAGGATCTCCTTCACCTGCGCGAACGGGAAGAGCCCGTTGCGCACCCAGTACGAGATGGCTTTGAGCGCGCGGTCTCGTAGGGCACACCCGTCGGACACGAGGATTATCACGATGGCCACATCCGAGAGCGGCGGTGTGCCTGTGCGGTACACGTCGTTCTCCTGCTCGAAGAGGATCTGTGCCAGGAAGTCGTTGCTGGCGCGCCACGATGACGGCAGCACCTCCCACAGAGACTCCACCACTAGGCTGAGCACATCCTTGGGTAGCGCGGCCGCCTCGCTGCGGATCTTGCTGCTGATGTGGTCCCCGTCCATCTGCCCATAGCCCAGTGACTTGATGAGAGTGCGGAAGAGCATAGGCAGATCCTCCTCATCGGCCACGGAAATGGCCACCTCGGCCATCTTGGCCAGCTCCGGTGCCACGCTCTTGGGTAGGGTCATGTCCACCATGGCCCCGATGACGTGCAAGATGAGGCGGTTGTCGCTCTCCACCAGCTGGGGGTGGCACGACCGTGGGGGGGAAGTTCGAGAGCAAGAGAGTGAGAACAAGAGAGTGAAAGGCGTTGGTTAGCAAGGAAGGAATGAAGGAAGGACGTGCGCGTATTCGTGTGGTATTCGTATGTATGCGTTGTGTGTTCTGACCTCTCTGAGTTGCTCCACCACCTCCTGCACGAGCGAGGGGGGCGCCAGGACCAGCAGCGCGGGCAGGATCTCTATAAAGGGCTGGGCATTGGGCAGCGTCTGCAGATGCGCCAGCAGCACCAGCACCACGTTGGGGTACATGGTACCCACCTCCCGCACCACTCCGGCAATGGCGTGCACGCTCTCGTCATAGTCTTCATCCTCGCCTCTCTCTTCCGCCGCATCTAGAAGAGCCTCCACGATTTCCAGTGAATGGCTATCAGTGCAGCTCTTCAGCAAAGACTGCACGTTCTTCACCACCGCACCAAGGCTCAGCTCTGTCCACTGCGCAGCCAGGCTCGACATCTGCACCAACTTCTATTTCTGTATGTCCGTTCAACACAATTTTTTGCAGGAGCAGTAGATATCAAGACTATTTCTCTACAGAGCAACACATCGGCATCTGTTATCCTGTGTGAGCCCGCCAAGCTGCCCGTGAGACAAATGAAGGCTTCCCTAGACGAGATGCCCTCAGCAGGATGCGCGACTCTCGTGCGCGACACCGGATTTTCTGATTGATTTAGAGAGGGCAAGCCAGGCAAGGTGGGTTTGTTTCCGAAGAACGGCCGAACGAGACCGTCAATCACCAGCACACGAGAGGAGAGATTACAACCACACATATTCAACAACTAAGAATTGATTAAGTATTGTCCCTCCAAAGTAGCCTTAGGTGTTCGTTCGTCACCCTCGTAGTTACGATTTCCCCCCTTGTCGCTCAGTACAAAAGTGGGGTAGCTGGTGACGCCATGTGCTTTGGCCAGATTGGCATTGTGCTTGTTCTCTTCGCAGTCGACCATTTCGATTTTCAAGAGACGGCCGTTGATGGTCTTGCCATCGTGCTCCTGCATAAATTTCATATAGGCTGGTTTTGCTCTTTTGCAGAAGCCGCACCAGGTTACGCGGAACATACGGAACACGGTTTCTTTGCTGTTACCTACGGGCTCGAAGTATTCAATTTCGGAGGAGCGAATGCATCGGTACAGGTAATACAGTGCCCCGATGGTAATTACTACAAGGGTCACTACTAATGTAATCAATTGATTTTTCGTCATTGCGCTCAGCATCTTATTGGTGAGCACATTTTTACCACGCATTCCGCACACTCCGCGCACATTTGACGGGACTGGCGGCGCCACCGGATTTGTCTGAGTTTTGGAAGCCATCCTTGTTTTCCTAACTGGTGCTTTTGCGCGAACAGGGTTTTTTGGCTTGTAGAACATCTTCGTAGATAGAATATTCTTTGAGTCCGCGCCGTTGCGAATGCACTCCATATAATTTTTCAAAATGCATTGAAGCTATCCTCTGGGCTAGAACAGAGTCAATAACTGCATAAGAACAATTCATACTTCACCACACGCCACAAACCTGTCCAAATGTATGCATCTGAAAATATCGGGCACATGAAATTACACCGTGCGGGATAATTATATCGTGGTTCCAGTTTTCAAGATTGAAATTTAGATTTTCGCTGAAACTTTGCAGGTGGGTTTTAAATAGTCGACGTACCCACCATAGCCGCGAGCATTCAGTCTATCTCGCCATATTCGTCGACACAAATGTGGGGGGGGGGGGGGTCAAAGTTGGTGCGCGATCCGGAAAAGGTCGCGTGTCTTCGAGCCCAATGCGAAAATTGTCGAGAACGCCAGAATGGAGTAAAGCGAGATGATGACGAACGTGCTGGTTGTGCTTCTAGCCCTGGTGCAGGTGAGCACAGCGGGAGGCATGACGATGCGCGCGGCGCTTGTGCTTCGGGGCGGGAGTGGCGCCGGCAGCGCAGCAGACGCAGCGAACACGGCGAGGAGCGCGGAAAGGGAAGCAGAAGTTTTCCAAAATAGCGAAAACCCCCAAGAAGTAGCTGCTGATGCTCCCGCTACTCTGGTCGCTGGGACCCCCGAGTCGACTCCGGCAGCTCCGACGACTGCGACGACGCCCGTAGCAGCAGCTCCAGCAACCCAGAAGCAGCCGCGCCTGAGTCCGGAGGGCTTGGGCTTTTTATCAGAGCTAAGCCAGACATACGACTTGTCCATTATCTATAGGATGTGTGAGAACATCCCCGCCATTCTTCACTGCAGCGATAAGGCCATGGCCATCCACGAGGCTTCCTTGGAGGATGCGCTGTTGGCGAGCCATGTCATTCACCGCATTGCCAACGTCTCATCGGAGATCTTTTCCGCACTACCGCAGGGCCAGTGCCTGAGTCGTGTTTTAGAAAATGACCGCCGCTTCGTGCAGCTGACCGAGCTGGTGGAGCTCAAGCTGGAGGCGCTCACGCCCATCGACCTGGCGCGCTACCTGTGGGGGCTCACGGTGCTGGGCGTGGAGGAGGACCAGATCAAGCTCACGCTGGCCGAGTACACGCGGCGCAACCCCAACCCAGAGACCTTTCACAAGGATGAGTTGGCCGCCATGATGTGGACCGTGGGCTGCGTCAAGTCCACCTTTGGCTGGACGGACGAGGCTCTCTTCAAACTACTATCCGATGCCCTCAAGTCCAACGCCTGCCGTAAGCTGCGCCCCAAGTTGTTGGTGCGGGTGCTGTGGGCGCACTTAATCTACGAAAAGGACGACCAGCTGTACTTCAGCCGCAGTCTGGACTATCTGAGCCGCCACGCGGACAACCTCTCCGGCAGCGACTCGGTGACGCTGCTCTCGTTGTGTGCCAAGTTCCGACTCATGGACGACCATTGGCTGTCGGTGTTCCTGGACCGGTACAAACCTCACGTAGAGAAAGGCAATATGGTGGCTTCAGCCGTGTCACTTTCGGCGGACGCACTCTCCACCCTCATCTCCAACCTGAACAAGAACCCGTCACCTGTGCTGGAGGGTATGACACAGGTGGGACATCGCTTGGTGCAGACGGTGGGCGCGGCTAGGGATGTGTCGACTCTGTCAGTGGCCTCCGTGACGAACCTCCTTCGATTAGCGAGCGCACTCAAGGTGAGGAACAGTCCCATGTACGACTCCGCACTGGCATTCCTGAACAAGTCCTTCGAGGTGAACGAGCCCATTCCCATGGAGCAGGCGGCTTCTCTGCTGGAGAGCATCGCCTCCATTGCCGAGACGCAGTTGAGTGTTTGGGTAGGCGGCAATTCCGGGGACAAGGTTGCGAAGACGAGCACGGACACGAGTGTGGATGCAGAGATAGAGGAAGAAACCGAAACTGTCACCGAGGAGGAAGGTGACTGGGCGAGGGAGGAAATGAAGGAGGGCCGGGACAAGGACTCGGAGAGTGAGGTGAAGGAGGCCAAGAAGGCGGTGGAGGTGGTGAAGGGTGACGCCGGTGTACTGGGCACCGAGACCATTGCGGCTAGCAATGAGGAATGTATCCCGGGGGACAAGTCGGGACCCAGTCTGCTGCGGTACAATACGAATTGGCACCGTGTCGTGGGGCGACTGGGTGCAGTGTGTGCCACAGGCATGGCCGACGAGCCGGATGAGAGGTTGATCCGTGAAGACAAGATCAACGCCTGCTGGGCCGTGGCGTCCTTTGGTCATCCATACCGGGCGCTGATGCGCGAGGCTCAAAGAGCAGTCAAGGGGCACCTGGACGAGCTGTCCCCGGAGAACACTGCGCGTGTGGGTATTGCGCTTGCCATGGAAGAGTCGTCGGCCTCGGGCGGGGTGGGAGGGGGCGGACCGGGTGCTAAAGTGGAGCGCCGCTTCATGGACGAGGTGGTGGCCTCCGTGCTATCTTCAGCACAGGATTTGCCGGACTTGTCGTCCAAGGTCAAGGCACTGGTCGCGGTGACGCATCTTGGACGTGTGTCGATGGACCTCTTGCGTTTGCCGCTGGCGCCACTCTCAGTTTCACAAAAAGACCTCGAGCAAATGCCGACGGAGTTGCTGGTGCAGTTTTTCTGGGCACTGGGTCGTCTGCCGGAGGACATGACTGCAGAAGGGACCGTGGATGCCGTGAGTGCGGAGATTGAGACGCGCTGCTTGTCCACTCCAGCGGAGTCTATTCTCTACGTGCGAGCTCTTGCCGACGCCCACGCAGGTCGCCGCACCCTGCCGGCCAACATTGCTTCCGATGTTGACGCCAAGAGCCGTATGATTCTGGACAACCTCATTGCTCCCCTTTCAGCTCTGGAAGAGGGGCGCGACACGGCCCTTCGCGCCAAGGGCAAGTGCCCTGACGTTGCGGCAGTCTGTGAGACGCTTCAGGCTCTCATCGAACTGGGATGGTATCATGAGAACACGGCGGAGCTGTGTGCTCGCTTTACTATGGACGAGAAAAGCCGCCTGCTGATTCTGGACAGCAGCTGCAGCAGCCGCCATGGCGCGCAACACAAGCACCATGGAAGCGACTGCGACCAAGCCTTCGATCTGGGTCGACTGGAGAAGCTCTTGCTGATCTACAAGGCCATTCCCGCGGGAAGGGGCCGGCGCCGCTCAGCATTCCAGGCAGGCCGCAAGCTCTTCTCTAGCTTCTTCAACAGGATTGGGCTGGAACTTTCTTGATGGGCGAGTAGAACATTGTGTCGAAGTAAGTCAGGTAAAGTGTGGTTTGTTATTATGGGGAAGGAAAGTACTACTATTGAAATAGAAATATGAGAAGGGGACTGAGAGACAGAGATGAAACAGAGAGCTATCCTCTTTTTTTCTCGAGATCTATTTCCGACAAGTTTCATAGTTCGCCACGAACCAGTCACATGCCTGCTTGATGCCCTCCTTCATGGGCGTGAACTGGAAGTCGTTGAGCCCTCTGAGCTTGGCGTTGTTCGCCGTCTTCTTGAACTGGCCGTCCGCCTTGGAGGTGTCGAACACCACGTTGCCCTTGAAGTCCATGGCCTCGGCGATGTAGCCGGCCACGTCCTTGATGGCCACCTCGTCCTCCTCGCCTACGGACAGGATAATGGGGTCAGCACTGTGGTACTCGCGCATAACCCAGATGGTGAGGCGGGCCAGGTCGTGACTGAAGATGAATTGCCGCAGGGGCGTGCCGCTGCCCCAGATGACGAAGTCCGTTCCGTCCCGCTTGGCCATGAAGCACTTGTGGATCAGTCCGGGAATGACGTGCCCCCCGTCAATGCTGTAGTTATCCGCAGGGCCGTAGATATTGGTGGGAATGATGGACGTGAAGTTGCAGTCGTACTCATCCTTGTAACACTTGTTCATCACATCGATCATCCGCTTGGCATACGCGTAGCCAGCGTTGGAGTCGTGCGGTGGGCCGTTGTGCACCATGGTCTCATCGATAGGGTACGTGGTCTTGTCGGGAAAGATACACGTCGACAGGCAACTCACCAGCTTGACCACGTTGTGCTTGCGACTGCACTCCATCACATTATCGTTGATGAGCATATTCTCGCGGTAGAACTCCACCTTGTACTTCATGTTCTTGAACAGCCCCCCCACCATGGCCGCCAGGTGGATCACGTGCGTAGGCTTCAAGCGCTCAAAGAGCGCCGCCGTCGACACAGCGTCTCGTAGATCCGCGTCCTTCGACGACGCAAAGTACCACTGATTCAGATCCATACCCTCCTCTTCCACCACATGCCGGATAGCCGACCCATACAGACCCGTACCTCCTGTCACCAGCACCAACTCTCCCGGATTCAGTTCAAGCATAGCGGTAGAGGCCATTCTTTAGCTGTAAGCTCGATGAGAAAAAAGAAATCGCGACCCGCACTAGATGAGGGTCTATGCCGCCCCTCGACCCTCACTTTAAAGAGTTATAACTCTTTAAGTGAGGGTCGCGGGGCGGCATATTATCCACATAATATACCTCTCTTAATCTTAACCTCTTATATTAACCTAAGTTATTATACCTCTCTTAAGTTTCTTCCTCCTTATGATTTAAACCCAGAAACCGTTTTTCATACCGGCTCTAGAGTGTGTAATCATGAAATTATCAAATTTATATCCAATACATTATATTTCGTCATAATTCGTTTTAAAGCGTTCTTGTAATCACATTTGATATTCCAACAGTTGGCGCAAGGCTAAACCGCTTCCTCGTTGTGTTGGTTTCCTTTCTTTGTGAAGACGAACATAATCATTTATAGGTGGAGGTGTTGGTTTTACTTTAGGCAGCGTGACCCTTTTTATTGTTTTCTTTTCTTCCTCTTTTGAAGTTTTTCTTTTCTTTTCTTTTTGAATAGTTTCTTGTTTTTTGTTGTTGGTTCTTTTGGTTTGTTTTTGAGTGCTGTCTTGGCTCGACGTTGTGTTTCGGCTATTTTATTTTGTTTTGTTGCTTCTTCTTTTCACTTTTCTTTCTCCATTAATTCTTTTCGTTTTAGTTGTTGAGCGAGCTCCGGATTGTTGTCATCCTTTTCGTCCTGTTGTAGTCGTTGTTCCTCTGCTGTGCGTACTCGTCGTCATTTGTTATAAAATTCATATAATCGGCATCTATCAAATCACTTATATTACTCGGTTGTGTAGTTTTATCAAAGTCTATTTCCTGTAATTCACTTTAAAAAAAAAGGACTTATTCCCAGATGCTCCATAGGATACACCCGCATAAAGTTGAAATGCTGTCCCATACGTGTTTTCTAAAATAAGTTCTCCTCTTTGTTATAACTCTTTAAGTGAGGGTCGCGGGGAGGCATAGGGTCGCGCATATCAGCTTGGCGTGTGCAAATTTCGAGGATGGAGGATGGGCACTTCTTCACACCGCGCGTTGAACGACAAACAAAGGTATGGAAACATCGTGACACGCTCTGAGAAGTGAATGAACAGT
>Ga0308003_1000989_pt1 | contig 12628 bp, 8 predicted proteins | sample Neamet36_FD_203159 | JGI IMG/M metagenome (GOLD analysis project Ga0308003, IMG submission 203159) | Marine microbial communities from water near the shore, Antarctic Ocean - #36 | ecosystem: Environmental > Aquatic > Marine > Unclassified | place: Southern Ocean | collected 2014-06-06
TAGTATGTGGGGGGGGGGGGTCAATAGTGTCCGTAGGGGTGATGAGCCCCCGGTGGGGACTTCCGTAGAAGTTCGTACTCGTAACAACATAAACTTGTTTACGTTCCTGCGCCCCAGAAGACCCAGAAGATCTTCACAAAATGAATCATTGCGAGAGCGCGTCGCACACCGTTCCACCGCCGCTCCACGCTTTCCCAGGCGCCCTAGCGCTTCCTTCCTATCCAGTGTATTCCTAGTACAGAGCCTCTGCGCCTGCCTGCCTACCTACCTACCCTACCCTACCCTACCCTACTTGGCCTCGGCCTCGGCCGCAGCCGCGTCACCTTCGAAATCTGCTGAGGTCGTTGCGCCGGGCGCGGGGGACATGGACGATGACTGGCTGCCTGGTAATGCATGTGCTCCCGTGAAGGGCTGGTGCGTGGTGGTGATCACCTGCGAGAGGTCCCCGGTGAATGGCGTGCCGTCGGGGTTGACATAACGCACTGTCGCGTACGTGCCGTCCTCCCGAAGCACCTGATGGGTTCCCGGCGTCGGACCCTCGAAGATGGTTCCGGGCACGTGCGGAGCATTTTGCTGCTGCCCGAAGATGCTCGCTACCCGGTTCGGTGGTGGCTGGTACACGGGCGCGCTGGTGGGTATGTTGGACGGCGGTGCACCGTGCTGGCCGTGATGGTCCATGCCGCCTGGCTGGCCGCTGCCGAAGATGCCTCCGGAGTGGGAGTAGCCCTGGCCGTAACTGCTGTCTTGGTGGCCATACCCCAAGTCCGTCCCATCGCTGCCGTCCCCAACGTAGCTCTGCTTCTTGAAGGAGCCTCCCATAGAGGGACTCATCATCATGCCCGCATCCCGTTTGCTCGATGTCGTTTTCTTCTCCGGCTTCTCGCCCTTGACGCTCTCCCGGTACTTGCCCAGGTACATGCGCAGCGGCTCGATATACTTCTCCATGCCCAACGTGCTCATGGCCCATAAGATATCGTCGCCGTTGATGGTCTTTCGCTTCTCCTGCTGACACTTCTCAGACGCCTCGCTCGTGATGAAAGAAATGAACTCCGACACGCAGTTCTGGATGGTCTCCTTTCCGTCCTTGGCGATCTTGGCATTCGATGGCAGCACCTTTTTCATAATGCGCGCGATATTTGCCACGGGAAGGAACCGGTCCTGCTCTCGCACCTCTATTTCCCGATACATCATACCATCCTCGCCCTTCACCAATTCGCCCTCCACATCCTCTAAATCATCGAAACCTTCCACCCCACCAACCGCGTCCTTCGCATCCATCTTGGACTTGCTAATGATGCACAATTCACGCTCACGAAAAGCCACGGACAGACACAAGCAGTCCAAAAGCTAGAGATGTGCGTCGTATCGCTGTTTTGTCGGGGAACTCTGCGCGATCCGCATTCCATCATTCCGGATCGCGCTTGAACATGACCCATCGCGCTAAAGAGGTGTATATATGGGCCGCCCTGAGGACTCGTGTGTTTCCTTGACATGAGGATAGTGCTGGTAGCATTGACGCTGTGTCTGGCTGGTTGGATTAAGGTACCTCGAGCCAGTCCCGTCACGAAGGGAGCGACGCCGGTGTGGAAGGTGGGCCTGGCGTCTCTGGCGGCGGGAGCGGCTTTGGGAGTGGGAGGGGGGCTGGTGCCCCCTGCTGGTGCAACTTCAGGGGTAGCTGGGGGTAGTATCACACCAAGTGGATTCCTGACGTCTGTGGAGAAGACAATAGAGACGGACATGAAGGATTTGTCGGATTTTCTGCCCTCCGCTCCTAGTTCATCAGGCCAGTTACCAGGCTGGGAGCTGGCGAGGCAGAAGCGCTCAGCTGCCATCAAGCTTATGCAGGAGAAGAAGGTGTTGCGCGTGGAGACGGACGAAAAGGGTAACCAGTACCTGAGCCTTCCGTGGATCCCAGACAAACGCATCAAGTACAAGAGTCTCGACCTCAGTCGGAGGCTCACCAACGAGGCGTGTGCAGGCGCGCTGGGCGAGATCACCAAGGACGCCCTGTTGTACAGTGTGGACACGCGCAAGACGCGTGCGCAGATCAAGAAGAAGAACGATGAGGGTGAGGCGGAGGGCGGGGGCAGGGGGATGGCCATACCGAAGAGTAGTGCTGCTGGCGGTGGCGTGGAAGCTCTGGAGTTGGCCGTGCGTGGGGACATGGACATGGGGACCCCGACGGGACTGCAGATGCAGGACGCGGAGGGGGGAAACATGCTTCTGGACTTCAAAGCGCTGTACGCGGGCTTCCCCGTGGTACTGGCCAGCAGCATCCCACAAGGGGCGGTGTTCTTCCTGGCCAAGGGCGGCCTGCTGGAGGCCTTCAGTCGCTACCTACCGGACGCGCCCGCCTGGTCCACCAGCATCGTGCCCATCGTGCTAGGCACCATGGTGTACTGGCTCATCCGCACGCCCGTCGAGGTCATCAAGACCAAGGTCCAGGCCAATGAGTTCCCCGACGTAACGTCGGCGTTCGAGAATATCAAAAACACCGACGGAGTTCCAAGTCTATGGAAATTCTACTCGGTCATGCTATCTCTCGACGTGCCATTCCAAGTGATCAATTTCATTCTCTTTGGCGTCCTATCAGATATGGTAGTGAGTGCGGGCGTCGAGCAGAACTTGCTGACGCGCCTGGGGGTGGGCATTGGCTGTGGCATGGTGTCGGCCGCCGTGACGTGTCCCCTAGACGTGGTAAAGACGCGTATCCAGACCAAGGTCAAGGGGTCCGACGTGGAGGAGGGTGGGTACGCAGAGAAGGACGGGGAGGATAAGGAGCCGAATATGAATGTGCTGGTGGAGATGGCAGACATATTGATGAACGAGGGCGTGAGCACCCTTTTCCTAGGCCTGCAACAGCGCGTCGTGTACACCGGACTTGCGAATGGGTTGCGCTTCGCCGCATACGGTACCAGTCGCATGGATCTCATGATGAGGTCACTTGACGATATCTAGGGTGAGATGTGGATGGAGGAGGCATGGAAGGACGAGGGGGAACGATCGATGTTGGTGTTATGAGTGATGGTGCATATGTATGTATATGGTGGTACGAAACAAGCGGCCACTTCTGTGTATTAATAGCAAATTCCTACAGCAGAAGCTGAGCCGGAGTTGATGTAAATAGTGAGCGGGACGAATCGAATCAGACTCCCAAGATCAGTTATCCATAAGTGTAGCTAACGGTGACATTAAAGGTAACACGACGATGTCTGCCCGTGCTTCACAGCACAAGCTTGCTGGGGCTGGATAGGTAGGCTTTGAACACCTGGAGGTACTGGGCCGCCAGGGCCTCGTCCAGCACGCGGCGATCCGCACTGAGCTCGACAGTGAGGGTGGTGGCCATGCGCGGCTTGGTGTCGCCGGCGTGGGGAGGCAGCATACGCGGCACGCCGCCACCCACCGCCAGGATACAGGCCTGTGGCGGGTTGATGACGGCGCTGAAGTTGGAAATGCCGAACATGCCAAGGTTGGAGATGGTGAAGCTCCCTCCCTGGTACTCCTCCGGCTTGAGCTTGCCGTCCCTGGCGCGCGTGGCGAGGTCTTTGACCTCCTCGTTGATGTCGGCCATGCCACGGCCGGCGGCGCCCGTCACGATGGGCGTGATGAGGCCGGCCGGCGTGGCCACCGCGACGCTAATATCTATGCCATTACTATCTACCCTCGCCGTCCCGTTCCACTTTTGGTTCGCCTCGGGGACATCCCGCAGAGCCAGCGCCGCACTCTTGATGACGAAGTCGTTCACCGACACGTTGACCCCCATGTCATTCTTGAGTACCTTGCGGAAGCCCAGCAGCTCGTCGATCTCGCACGTGATGGACATGTAGAAGTGCGGGACGGTGGCTTTAGACTCGGTGAGTCTCTTGGCGATGATTTTGCGCATGTTGCTGTTGTTAATTTCGGTGTACTTATCGTTCACGGGCGCGTATACACCGTCCATGGACGAAGACGCGGCCGAGGGAGCAGCCATTGCAGGAGCGCCCACGGGGGGGGCGGCCACCGCCTTGGGCGGCAGTGGCCGCGCCACCAGCGATCCCGACTTGAGTCCGCCCACCACATCCGCCTTGCTAATGAGGCCATGCATGGCCGTGCCGGCCAGTGCGCTGATGTCCAGGTTCTGGCTACGTACCATGGCGGCAGCGGCGGGCGAGATGCGCACGTCGCCTGACAGGTGCGCCGGTGCACCTGCTGGTGTAGCGGCAACAGCAGGAGCAGCAGCGGCGGGAGCCTCCGCCGCAGCGGCAGGAGCGGCGCTCACGACAAGGTGTGCGTACTCGGACGGATCCATCTTCAGGAACTCCTCGTAGTCGCCCAAGTCTTCCACAGTGAGCGCAATAGCATTGCCCACGGCAATATCGCCACTGCCCGCCTCCACCAGGATCTTGGCCAAAACACCCTCGTCCTGCACATCCAGTCCCACGGCAGCCTTGTCCGTCTCAATCTCACAAATCGCCTCACCGGCCGCAAATGCCTCCCCGGGTTTCACGAGCCACTCCGCCACCGCACCCGAAGCCATGGTAGGGCTAAGAGACGGCAACGCCACGGGAGTGATCTGCACGCCGAAACACGCCCTCCCCCGACCAGCAAACGCCAACGTCCGCAACCGTGTCCTCAGTAGTGACTGCATATTATGCAACACTTCCTTCCTACACCCTCACTGCAGTCAGAGTTCAGGCTTTTCCAAAACCTATCCTCGCTCAAGGCATAGAGTACCTGGAGAGATTTTGAGACTGGCTATGCAGAGACAAGTTTTGCTCGAGCTATTTTCCGACAACAAATACATACGCAATTGATAAAGTGCTTGTGCTTGCTCCTGTGGAGTGTTTCTTCTTGAGTTTCCTCTTTATTAGCTCATCGTTGACTCCACCTTGGCTGTTGCATTGAAATATTTGCAAAGATCGAGTTCGACTATGAGTATTTTGGAGATGTTTTGCGGTGATGACGAGTCGGAGGTGCTTCTTCGGGGCAGGAGCGTTCACGGTACCGGCATGTCTTCTCCCCCCCCTTGTCCCTTATACTGGCTGGACACTTCGACCTAACCGGAAGGCCCCCTTTCCCTGAAATGCGCAGGGCGTGAGAAGTGGAGAAGGTGGCTCTACCTGTGCATTAGCACCATGATCGTGCTCGCCATCTCCTTCTCTGTCATGTACGGCAGTATCTTCTTCTCTACGCGGCAATGCGAGGACAACTCGGGACCGTTTATTCTGGTCACGAGCCACAACTACCACAACGTGTACAAATTCACGCTGGACGGCTGCCTGGTCAAGAGCAGTGTGCTCTGGGGCGGCCTGGCCACCTACCGGGGCGGCCTCCGCTCCGTCAAGATGGGCACCTACATGGGCGAGGAGGCACTGTATGTGGCGGATAGCGGCAAGATGCATTCTGGCGCCTACACCTACTGGAGCAAGGTGATGGTCTTCGGCCCGAGCAACTGGGGCACAGGCTTCCGGGACTACAAGACCACCATGTATGACGCCAGCGACGACCTGGCTGGCAGTCACCCCTACGCCATCACCTTCGACGGAGACGGTAACGTGTACGTGTCTTTCCAGCACTCAGATAATGTGCTGCGCTTCGTAAAGGACACTTTCGAGCGGATGCCTCTGCCCGCAGCACTCACCGCGAGCGCCAACAGCACCGCGAGTGCCAACAACAGCACCGCCGTCGACTACCCCGCGGGCACCTTCTTCCAGTTTGGCGAGCCGGGTATCCACGCCCCCAGTGATCAGGGTATTCGCAGTGTGCAGTGGGTGGACAACCACCTGTGGGTGGCCAATGAGAACAAGCGCGAGGCCAAGTACGGCATCACCGTCCTCGACCGCGACGGATACACCGTGGGGCACGTGAACATTCGCAAGCCCATTTATATTTACTACGATGCCCTCAAGTCCCCGCACGTGTGGATCGGCACGAAGGAGAGCAGCAGTGGACGATTCGAGGGCGCTGTTGTGGCCATCAACAGGGACACCCTCAAGGTGGTACACATCTTCCAGTCGGAGCGCCTGGTGCACCCGACCGGCATCGTGCTGCATGAGGACAGGCTATATGTGGGTGACCAGACCACCAACACCATCCAGGTGTTCGACCGTGCCACGGCGGCGCCCCTTCCAGACCTCGACATCAAGGACTACTTGAGCGGGGCCATTGAGATCCTTGAAATCTCTTCGACATAGACGAGACGTCGCTGGTGCTGGTGCTGATGCGAAATAGATAGATTACGATCGAGTATTGAACATATTCCTGTCTGCTTTTGGCTGGCTTGCCCTCGAGCGACTTAACTTACATCGTCCCCTTACTTTTATAAAGAACCGTGCTTTCGCCCAGACCCGACCATGCACAACAGGTGTAGAATGATGATGTACTTCTGCTCCCTTACTTACCCGGGTTACAACTGCACGGGGGGGGTGCCACTAACCCTATCCATTTCACCTCTCTCTAATCCTTCTTCTTAGTGTCATTGTTGCCCGAAGCGGCGTTGGCCACGGTCATGACGAGAAAGATGGCGAAGAAGAAGCCCACAAGCATGAAGGGCTCCACCAGCATGCGGCTCTTCTGGAAGTTGTACGATATGACCACCTGCTCGCTGTGGTTCTCCACAACATTCTTGGCGCGGATGGTCACGACGGGGCGCCCGCCGTTGAGGTTGCTGTCCAGGTACGTGAAGCGCTTCGTGTCCACCATCTCCGTCACGTCGTAGGGCAGCTTGACGTCAATGTCGGTGCACCCCTCCGGCAGCACCACCTTGATTTCCATGCCCTCCACCCACACGTCCTGGAAGATTGTGAAATAGTCGAAGTGCAGGGAGTAGCGGTCGTTCTCGTCCACGAAGAGTGCCAGGCTAGCGGGCACGTTGTAGCCAACGTAGAACTCCGTCTTCCAGCCGCCGAAGAGAGGGAAGCGCGTGTTCACGTCCATCTGCAAATCGTCCTCGTTGGCCGTGATGTCACTCGTGCTAATGTTTCCAATCTGGTCGCGGTAGTAGATGTCGCGCGCCTCCTTGGGCAAGAAGGCCGTCAGGCCGGCGAAGCTGGGCGAGTCCGTGCTGCGCTGCATCTGGTAGTCCAGGCGCGAGAAGCCCCCATCCAGGTTGGCCCCCACGTTGCGCAGTTCGTAAGTCTCCTCCACGGCGATGTTGCCCCAGTGGGACACCTCGATCTCTCTCTCGGCCCGCGTGAGCTTGGCAAAAGGCTTGTTGTTGACGCTATGGATCACCATGGGCGCCGTGGACATGGCCGGGATCTCCTTGTACGGGCCGTACACGATTCTGTCGCCCTTCTGCGAGTTGGGCTCAAGGCGCGTGTATGACTCCACAGCGCTGCTCGCCAGCTTCACGGTGGTCTTTTGCGATACGGTGTGGTAGGGCGACAGCACGTAGTGGTTGTCCGTGAGGCGCACGCGCTGCTCCTCCAGCTGCGTGATCTTGGCCGGGTACATCTCCAGCAGCTCCGTGAAGACCGCCTTAACCTTGAGAGTGGCGGACTCCTGCGCACCCGTCTCTACCTCGAAGTGGCTGTTCACCCCGTCCGTCTGCGGAGCGCGCACAGTATACACGTTCTTGTCCTTGTCCGTCACCTCAAGAAAGGCCAGCCTGGCCGCGGTCGCGTCCGGGAACATCAGGCTATAGCCACCCTCCAAGCCAGACGCCTTGACGGACAGCGTCACCGTCACGATGGACGAAGACGCGTCAATGTTTCTCACAATCTCGTCATTCACCGCCGCCAGCACACACCCCACCAACGCCAGAGCCACCACTATGCTCAACAATGCATTCGCCATCGTGTCAGTTGCAAGAAGCCTATCCGAAACCTGCTGAGGATCCATGGGGAGGGGGGAGGCGCGAGCATGCGGATTCGCGCAAAAATCGACTCGAAGAACGAGTTCCAAGTGAGACATGAGGGCTTCTTCCGCTCTCAGACTTGAGGGGCCCTGTGGAAGTAAATAGTGGACCTTGGGCGACGAACATGACTGAGCCGACACCTTTGGTAAACATATCCCCTGAAATATTTATGAAGAGTCTGATAACGCTTTGTGTTTGACGAACGATCACAATGTCGTGCTAACCTTGACCCGGTCCCTTCTTCCGCCCTTTCTGCCTCCTCCGAATTAGCCCAGAGCGCAAATGGTGGGTTCAGCTCTACTTCAGGTGAGCGAAGCGCTGAATGTATGCGTGCTTTTCCCGTTTCTTCCATTCTTCGTGGAGCATGTGGGCATGGGAGGAAAACACTTGGGCACCTACTGTGGGATCCTGGCCGCATCGTTTTGCTTCGGCCAGCTACTGAGCAGTCTCGTGTGGGCCAAGATCGCCGACCTGGTGGGGCGCAAGACTGCTCTCATTTGGGGCACCCTGGGCACCGGGATGGGCATGTTCGTCTTCGGTCTGTCCACCACCTACGCGCAAGCGGTGTTCGGACGTCTCTTGTCAGGGGCGCTCTGTGGGAATCTTTTGGTGTTGAAGACCTTTTTAGCAGAGATCACCGACGAGTCGAACCGAGGTGCTGGCTTCAGCATCCTGAGTGTCGCATGGAGCATCGGCACCGTCATTGCACCGCTCGTGGGGGGGCTCTTGTCTGAGCCCGCGACTCGATACCCTAACACGTTTTCCGCCGATGGAATATTCGGCCGGTACCCCTACTTCCTCCCCTGCCTAATTACATGTATCTACAACGTCGTGTCGGTATTTTTCGTGTGGGGTGTCATGACCGAGTCTCGTCCTGGGTCCTGGAGCACGAGCACTGAGCCCGTGGCCTACGGCAAGGTGCCCTTGAACGAGACGGACGGCGCGGGAAAAGTAGTGTCGGTGCTCCATCTCCACGACGTGGAGAATCTGCAGTCACCGATGGATGAGGATGTGGGCGCGGTGGAGAATGGTCTGGAAATGACGCAGTTGTCCGAGCTGTCCCTGGAGGCGGACGAGGCGCTTGCTAAGCCTTCCTCGCCTGCCCCGGCGACCGAGAAAAAGCTGAGTATGCTCTGGCGCCCCATGGTGGTCGCGGCCACGGGCAATTACGGTCTCATCTGCTTCGCATATGTCGTGCTGGATGAGACTCTGCCGCTCTTCTTGAAGCTGGACGTGGAGCTCGGCGGATTCTCCTACAATTCGCATGACATTGGCGTGGTGCTGAGCACCAGCGGCTTCCTCATGCTCATCTTCACCCTCACGCTATTACCGGGGCTCGCCAATGGCTCCAAGCCCCAGATGTTCCTCACGGGGTGCCTTGGTTCCGTCCCTGCTGCTGTGCTTTACCCGGTGGGTTCCGCTGTCGTCGGCTTTATCGGCAGCAGTAGCAGTAGCGCCCACAGCATTGGCTCCGCGTATCTCATCACAGTCAAGTTCATTCAGAACGTCTTTGCGACGTTGGCCTTCACAGCCATCGTTGTGCAGATCAACGAAAGCGTGGACGAGAATGAGCTGGCCGATGTGAACGCCATGGGTCAGATGTTCGCTTCGGCGGCCCGTGCCCTGGGTCCTGGACTGGGGGGGCTCATGTGGGCCCTCTCCGTCAACGAAGGCTTCATCTACTTCAACTTCCTCGTCACCGCCGCCACGCTGGTGGGCGCAGTAGTTCTTAACCGTATGGTGGTGTCCAAGATCCCTCGCCGCGTGGGCCCCAAAAACACGGCTGTGGGTGCCTCCGCAAAGCATACTGCGCTGCCAGTGGAGGAGGCCTGGGCCGCAAACCTCTGACATGAGATGTCACCGTACATTCTGCACCAGTACATTGTCCCCTTTATTCCCTCTGCATGATATGCCGTCTCTGGTTCACGATATTCACGATACAATACGATACACACATAAATCAGCATATAATAAATTGATTCAAAACAAGGACTACTGAACCCTACCTCTACTTCTCCTTCTTCTACTGCACCCAGTCCCATATGCTCTCTGACCTAATACCACCCTGCTAATCGATTCCTCCCACTCGCAGTAAGCAACTCTACTCCTATATATTCTTGCTCTGGCTGATGTTGCTGCTGTCTCCCGCCCACTTGGGAAGCAAAAAAGAGCGCAGAGCCTCCTTGTATTGCTCCTTGTCGCCGCGCCACAGACCCACGTGCGGGATGTCTTGGTTATCGAAGAGCTCCTCCCGCACCGACGCCGGGTCCTCGCCCCTGGCCGCACGGTACCCCCTCTGTACTTCGATGAACTCCTTCACCTCGGGAGGCGTCACGAGCTTATCGCCTGCGCTGTACATGAACATACACTGCTGTATAGGCCAGTGGTCTCGCAGGTAGACGTTCATGCCCACCACGTCAGACACCAGCACCTCCTTGAGAGAGGCAGGTAGCAGCCAGGTCTGGAGAGCTAGCAGAGTGCGGTTGACCGTCGTGCTCACCAGCAGCGGCACCCATAGCAGCGGTGTGATGAGGGGGGACCAGTACACGGGCGGCTTCCCGCGAGAGCTAGCGAGCAGAGACGTGCCAATGGAGCCGTATACTTGCACTTCCCTGGAGATGGGCATCTTCTTATACCAGAACTGAGGAGCCGAGTCGATCACCACCTCTTGTACGGGCCCGAGCAGCCCACGGCGCTGTAGGGAGCCCAGCACCCACGCTCCGTTGTTCGAGAAGGAGTGCACGGTGATGCCCACGTCCGGGCCCTGGCGCAGGCGTTCGGCATGCAGCGTGCGCGCCAGCTCATCCTCGAACACGTTCCGCATGAATCCTGGTGCCACAAGCGGCATGGTGAAGGCCACGGTGGATACTCCCATATCTGCGTTGTGGAAGTCCGCAAAGCTCTTCAGGAAGCGCCTCGAACCCCCGCCAAAGCCCAGCAGCAACACGATACGCTTGGCTTGCGGCTTGTCCACCTTCTGAAACACAATTTTCGCATCTGGAAGAACACGAGCGAGATGTTTGTACATACTTGCCGTCAATCAACCAATCAGACGACGTGCTTCTGGGGTCACGTCACAGGCTTGCTCTCCGCACTCACCTTCTCCGTCGCAGCGCTCTGCGCGACGCCGTCGATGGATGAAGACCGCTGCTCCTAAAACGATGCCTGTTGCAAACTATGTTGCCCATTGGTATGCGAGAGCGGCGGAAGGCTGGGGCTGGGGCGAAGCCGGAGGTGAAGTCAGCGTCAAGGCAGTCGCAGAATGATCTGGAGCGGCGTATTGCGGAGCTGGAGGCGGGCCTGGGCTCGGACTCGAGCTCTGGCTCTGACTCTGACCCCGATGCAGATGCTTCCGGTGGGGAGGCTGTGCCCGAGGTGCTGAGTTCCGTGAGTGCTGACCTGCGCATTCCCAAGCTGCCGGCTTCTTATTTGCCGGCGAGTCACTGCGGCAAGCGCACACTCAATACGGTGAAAGATGGTGACTTCGGTCCCGAAGACTCGGGTAAGAAGAAAAGGAGTCGCAAGACGGTCCAGTTTGGCGTGGGCGATAGGCCTCAGAAGAAGAGCAAGAAGGACGGCTCTGGGGGCGCGGGGGGGGCTGACAAGGGGCCGAGTGGCCTTGAGCAGACGGTCAGGGACATGCTGGCGGATTACAAGCCCACGTCTTCCGAGCGCCGTCCTTTCTGGTGCCGCATCTGCTCCTTTCAGGGCTCTGACCAGGATGCCCTCCTGGCGCATCGCGAGACGGAAATGCACGTCTTGGCGGCACGGAGAGAGAAAGGTCTGAGCTTCTGCAAACTGTGCCGCAAACAATTCACCTCCATCGACCAACTCAAGGGGCACGTGAAGGGGAAGCAGCACATAGAGCGACTCGAGCGCATGAAGGCGGGTAGTGAGGCGCGCAAGAAGTTTTGTTGAGTCTCTGTGTCTTCTGCGTCTTCTGTGCCTGTGTGCACTGTGATGTCTCTGTCTGTCTCTGCGTCCTGTCGGGGGGGCTGGTCTCTCCCTCCCGTGTTGTACATGCGTACTTGTTGTCATAGTCTATCTTATCATCTTGACTTGATTAATATCTATCTCATAGTTCTAGGCATGAAGATTCCGCATCTCTCACGAACATCCCGGCCGAGGCGGTCGCTGGTTATGAAGTCAGTCGTCGTCGTCCAGGGCTTTCTATTTTACTGGGCAGTCAATGCACGGGCCGATTTACAGGACGCCGCCGGTCTGGGACTTGACGGCAAGGTCAGTGGCCTCGGAGATGCAGCACTTGCACTTTACGGGGATGGTGGATCCGCAGCAGTACACGTCGCAGAGCTTGCACCACAGCTCGGGGGGGCAGATGAGGAACGGGGGAGCCCACTGGCACCAGTTGCACGTGCAGTTGGTCTCACCCTCGAAGAACAGGTAGTCCACCATGATTACACCGGCAAGCATGACGATGCGCTCGTCCAGAGACGTAGTCTTGTCCTCGAACTGCACCCAGTAGGTGTCGGAGTTGGTGCCCAGCGACTTGGCAACGCCAATGTCCGCCATGCCACCGCGCTTCATGGTCACGTGCTCCTTGCCGTTGCGGTCGAAGAAGTTCCACTCGGACGAGCAGCAGGCGCCGATGCAGCAGAAGGGGCCGCTGATGTGGCCCATGTTCTTCATCTCGCCTCCGTCGGCATTGGGCTCGTACACGGACAGCTTGGGCTTCAGGCCGCCGGCACACCAGGGCTGCTTGATTAGGCCGATCTGCTTGCCACCCTTGTAGATCTCGGCCTCCTTCTGGAAGCAGGGAATGATGGCGGGGCA
>Ga0308003_1000992_pt1 | contig 12619 bp, 9 predicted proteins | sample Neamet36_FD_203159 | JGI IMG/M metagenome (GOLD analysis project Ga0308003, IMG submission 203159) | Marine microbial communities from water near the shore, Antarctic Ocean - #36 | ecosystem: Environmental > Aquatic > Marine > Unclassified | place: Southern Ocean | collected 2014-06-06
TGCCGGTGTGGCGAGCGTGGGTGTCGGTGCGTCCGACACCATGCGTTTACGTACGACCAGATTGGAACTCTATCGTATGAGCAGGTCAAGGGCACGGGTATCGCGAACCGCTGCCCGTCCGCCGTGGGCAACGACGCCATCAACGTGGGCGGCAAGAAGATGAAGATCACCGACCCGTGCCTGGAGTGTAAAGGACAGCAAGGCCACGTTTGTCGAGGAGGATGGCATCGACTATGCCTCCACCACTGAACAGATGCACAGAGGCGAGTGCATGCCTTCCTCTTCTCCGTCAATAACCTCGTGACCACGGGCAACGGCCCCACCGTCAAGCCCAGCTTCCAGATGGGTGGCTCCTTCAAGGTGCCTTCATATCGCACCGGCCTCTTCCTGGACCCCAAGGGGTGCTGTACCACGACGGGGTATGACCAGGCGGGTGGGCTCATGGCGTCTCAGACGGGTTTCGGTGAGACAGACAGCCTGCTCAAGCTCACCAAGGAGAACAACAAGGTGTTCGATGTGCTCAGCGGTGACATAGAGTTCGCCGTCAAGGACGTGTCCGCCTCGGTGGGAGAGTTCTCGGGTGTGTTCGTGTCCAACCAGCTGGTGACACCGACATGGGCGGAAAGACCCCCAAGAACATCCTCATCAAGGGCATCTTCTACGGTCGCTTGGAGCAATATTTCGATGGATAGTTCTATACACGTTAATAAGAGTTTAATGCGTTGGCACCGTATTACGGATTTTAGTATTACGACGTATTTTTTGGAAGAGGGGATTATGAAACAGGTACGATACAGCGTGCGATTGTGCGGACAGTCACGCACGCAACAAAACAAACCCACTCACACACACACACACACACTACGTCCGGGACGAGTTACTCTTGGCGCTGTTCATTCGCGCCAAGAAGAGCGTCTCGTCATCCAGGAAGGACTGCGTCATGGACTTGGAGTTGGTGGCCACCCCAAGCGAGTGGCGGGCGTGGCTCAGAGCCTTGCGTGCCAAGTTGAGCTCGGCCGTGACCGCCTTGGGGTTGCGTCTCGAAGCATCGAACGAGCGCCCAGGCGTCATTATACTGGCACCAAATACACCACTCGACGACGATGCTGCAGTGGCGGCGACGAGCGCATCACCGTAGTCTCTGCGCTCCTGATCCTTGGCCACCTCCTTCTTGGTGCGTAGTGCCGCCCGCGTCGACGACGCAATCTCCACCTGCCTCGCCACAAGCTCGTTGTCCAGCTGGCCCAGGGCCACGTGCTGCACTTGCAACTGCTTCATGTTCCCGTTCAGCTCACGCTCGCGCTTCGACAATGCAGCACCTGCGCGCTGCATCTCCTTCCAGCCCCCGTTGAGCGCCAATTCGCGGGCCCGTACATCGTTCTCGAGGTTCTGGATCTCCTGACTGCGCTGCTCCAGGTGCGTGGTGGACGCGGCCATGTCGCGTGCTGTGCGCTGGAGTTCCATGCGCTCCCTGTTCACTGTGTCCTTGGCACTCTCGAGTGCGTAGCGTCTCTCCTCCGCCGCCCGTAGCTCCTGCTCCGCCTCATTCTTACGGTGCTCGAAACTCGCACGCTCCCGTCCAATCTCCGTCCGTAGAGAATTGATACGCTCCTCCTCCGCCCGCAGCTCAGCCACCGTGTTCTCTGCGTTGCGCGAACTCGACCCGATGTAGGCCGCAAACTCGGCGCGCTCCGCTTCCAGCTTGCGCTTCTGCTCCACGATGTTGTTGCCCATGACGCGCTTGTCCTCAGAAGCTCGGCGAGAGTCCGTTTCCACCATGGATGCCCTGCTCTGCAGCATGTTCAGCTCGTCGTCTACGCGCTTCTGCAGTGCCGTGCGTTCCGCAACGAGGCTCTCCTGCATGGCCTGCAGCCGTGTGTGTTCCTGCCGCATACGCTCTTTCTCCTGGATACTGTCTGATCGTAAGTTGGCGATCACCTGCTCCATGTGGGTCATGATGCCCTTGATGCGGTATTGCTCCGACTCGGCATTCTCTGCCCTCTCGCGCGCCTTGGTCTCCATCTCAGACAAGAGGCGCTCGCGGGCCTCGAATTGACCCTCCTTGGTGAGCTCCATGGCTTGGTACCGACTGCGCAGCTCCTCCTCGATCAACTTTATGCTGCCACTTGTGCTACTGATCTGGGTGGCGAGCTGCGTGAGCGCATTGCTCTCAGTGCTCCTCTTCTTGATGCCTTCGATCTCTGACGTGTGCATCTTCTTGAGGGCCTCCACGGCGTCATTCTGGCGCCGGTCCACGGCACGCAAGTCATCATTATGCCGCCGCTTAAATTCGTTCATCCCCGCAGTTGCCGTGTCCTTGAGAAACTTCACCTCTTCACGATTCCTGTTGGTGGCCACGATGGACTCATCCTTGAGTTTGCTCACCTCACTGCTGAGCTGGGCAACGGTCCGCTTCAAGTCACTGTTTTCCTTGAGCAGCTTGGTACTGTACTCCGACATCTGACTAGACCCAGCTACGCCGCTCACCGCGGCAGCATCCATATCCGAGGCCCCGAGAGACGAGATGGTGGCAGTGAGCTTGCCTTTCAAGCCATCCACCTCCAACCGCAACTGCCGCTCCACTGCCTCGCGCTCGAGCTGACCCTGGTCAAGCTTCTGCTGCAAGACGTGTATCTGAGCATCCTTCTGCACTTCCATCGTGTCGACGGCAGCAACAGACGATGACGACGGTAGCCAGGCAGGAGAGCCGATGTTGCCGCCGTGCCGCGGTAACGTGGTGGGGCTCCCGTTGCTATGCCCAGTCTTGGAGACGGTGGATTCTTTCCCGAACGTCGTGTCCACCTTCATGGCACTACGCACCTTCTTGGCCGACTCGCCTGCCTTGCTGCAGCTGGCCTTGTCTGCCGCGGCGGTGCTGCGCTGGAACACCGAGGGCAGGTCGCAGTGATCCTCCTCCTGAGCGGCAATGGTCACGTGCTTCGACATCTTGACTGTGACGGGCGTGCGAGTGCTCGTGGCGCCAGTACCTGCGCTATTGACGCGCACAGGCACGACGATATCGTCCAGACTATCGTCGCTATCCAGACTCGCCGCGAGGTTCATTTTGGCACTGCTCATGACTCCACGGCCCCGAGGGGACGTCTCGACGCGGGACGAGCGCTGTCCCGAAGCAGGTGCGCTGAAGGGGTCCACAACCTTCTTCCGGCCCGAAAGGCTGCTGCCAGCCAGGGCCTGTCCAAGAGCGTCCAACTCGTCGTTCACGAGAGGCACTCTCCTGCTAGCGCCTCCGCCGCTGCCTCCTCCGCTGACGGCGCTACTGGACATGCCTCGGCGGCTGCGCGAGGACTTGCTGGGGTCATAGAAGGAAGGCACGAAGCCGCCACCGTCTTCCGCGCTATCCTCCAGTCGACCCCCTCCACCTACACCACGGGTGCTGGACCCCATCATATTCATGTGCGAAGGCGAAGGCGTAGGCGCGGGCGCCGGCACTGCCACCAGACTTGGGGAAGAAGGAGAGTGCAGGCCAGGACTGCGTGCGCGCGGGTGTCCGTGCCCGAGGATATCAGCGCCCGTGGCCGCAGGAGACTGCCCACCAAAGGACGACGAGTATGAGTCTTCCAGGCTGTAGCTGTCGTCGAAGGAGTTCTTGCGCTCCCTGCCACTCGGCACTGCAGAGTTGTCTAGTAAGCCGTCCAGCATGGCCCCGAGGTCGTCATCGTGCTGCACGTTCGGAAAGGGTCAGGGTTCATGCGGGCGTTAGTTTATATTTGTTCCACTCGGCCACTTTGACTTCGACGAGGTTTCCCGCGCTCATGGGCCACAAGTGGTAGACCAACGCCTCGGTCCTTTCGTTCCAAGACCGAGGAAGCAGGGACACCACAAGAAGACGCAGGGATGATTCATTTCGTGCATTACTTGCACATATTCGCACTAATTAGGGAGGATACCAGTACCTTATTTCCTGACATGATGCGTAAATCCAATCAACGCGCTACTCAAGCCGATGTTTCCACTTTCAATCACGTCTCTCTTTGGCGAGCCAACAGCAAATCCGCGAGTTCGATTTTGCGCGACACCGCATAACTCGCCTCTGGTCGCCCCTTCCCAATTAACTTCTCTCACTATCTATTCATTTTGTTGCTCTTCCGGACGTTCGGAAAGGATCAACGCACTGGAGTGAGATAGAGAGGGTTTTAAATTGTGCGCTCGTCTACTTGATTTCCACAGAAAGATGCCTGAGCCGACGCCTGCTTCGACGGGGCAAAAGTTTTTCACTGCTGGCCTGGCGGGATGCATGGGGTGGGGCGTGGTGCACCCCTTCAACACGTGTGCTGTGCGCATGAACCTGGCGGCCGTCAAGGGCCAGAGTTTTGGCTCGTTCTTCATGCAGAGCGTTAGGAAGCCCGGGGGCTTCAAGGGCTTGTACGACGGCCTCGGCGCCGGCCTCATTCGTCAGATGTTCTACGCCAGTTCGCGATTCGCGCTCTTTGAGATTTTGAGAGACGAAGCCGCCAAGCACACTCCCACCACCATCTGGACGCGCCTGGGTGTGGGTTGCGTGTCAGGCGCCGCTGCCGCGCTCATCTCCACGCCCGCCGAGACGACGCTGGTGCGCCTCTCGAATGATTCTTCACTGCCCAAGGCGGAGCAGCGTGGTTACAAGGGCGTCACGGACGCTTTCCTTCGCATCGCCCGAGAAGAGGGGCCCAGGGCCTTCTTCGCCGCGTCGGGCCCGTTCATGAACAGAGCCGTGCTTGTGGGCATGGTGCAGGTGGGCACCCTCGACCAGTTCAAGGTGACGTACCGCGAGAAGTTCGGCATCACCGGTGTGTTCCAGAACACCTTCTGCGCCGCCATGAGCAGCGGTCTGCTCTACGCGCTCGTCACCATGCCCCTCGAGACGGCGAAGAACCGCATCGCCTTCCAGAAGCCCGACGCGAAGACTGGCGAGATGCTCTACAAGGGCGCCTTCCGGACCGTCATGAAGATCGCTAAGGATGAGACCCCCAAGGCTCTGTACTCCGGCTTCGCGCCATACTACCTCCGCTGCGGCGGGCATACCGTGACTATGTTCGTCTTCCTCGAGATGATCCGGCAGTCCATGAACATCAAATAGATACACAGTACTTCCTTCGTAGATGTGTTAGTGGGGTAGGTAGGGGTTAGGGTTAGCCGCTGGATGGCAGGTTCTTTCTTGTTTCGCATTTCTGTGTTGAGAACAGAGGAACATGCGTGCTTCATTCATTTATTCTTACTCTTCTTCTTAATAAGAACGTTAGCAGTACGGGTATAGAAGTATAGAAGTCGTACAGCACAGCATTTTTCGAGACTCTCAGTTCCAACCGGTTCAAAGGCAGCGGGACATGACTTGTGTCGCTTCTAACCTATACGTCTAAATATAATACATTGTGCACGCATTCACGAATAAAACAAAGTATCTGGATTAGCCTTGCACTTGGGACACTTCTGCACCTCCGACGCATTTCGAGGGCCCTCTCTCTCATCCTCACTCTCCGGCGCCCGATTTTCACGGAAAATCTGAGGACGCTCGCTTGCACTACTAAAGCATTGATTCTGTGGATAAGCATGCAGGGAGCTCTTCTTTTCGCCCTCTTGGTGCCCTCAACAGCGTTACACTTTGGTGGATCGCCCCGACTTGTGCGCGCTAGCGGTAAGGAACGTCCCCGTTACGTCCACATTCAACGTTGAAGTAGAAGCTAACACGTTCCTCGTCGCTCTTCCCCCACATGCAACTTACACACATACGTTCATGAAGCCATGGACATGACTGCGATGGACTTGAAGCTGTTCACCTTTGAGAAGTCTGCGGAGATCTTCAACGAGGCCAAGACGCTCATGCCTGGCGGCGTGAGCTCGCCCGTGCGGGCCTTCACGAGTGTCGGGGGTGCGCCCGTGGTCTTCGAGAAGGTCAAGGGCGCCTACGCATGGGACGTGGACGGAAACAAGTACATCGACTACGTCGGCACCTGGGGCCCCGCCATCGTGGGCCACGCGCACGACGAGGTGAGTGACTCTCGTGTCAATCTGTGCGGAGACTGGTCTTGACCTCACCTCACGTAGTAGCGCCACCGTCTCTAACTAACAAACACCCTTCCATCCACACGTCCATCCATCTATCTATCCGTCCGTCCGTCCATCCATTCACGCACCCCCCTCACTCTATTTACTAACAGGTCCTGGATTACGTCAAGGAGACGATGGCTAAGGGCACCTCTTTCGGTGCCCCCGGCCCGCTGGAGAACGTGCTGGCCAAGAAGGTTATTGAGGCCGTACCGTCGGTCGAGATGGTGCGCTTCACCAACTCTGGCACTGAGGCGTGCATGGGCATGTTGCGCCTGGTGCGTGCCTACACGAACCGTGAGACGATTATCAAGTTTGACGGCTGCTACCACGGCCATGCCGACTCTTTCCTAGTGCAGGCTGGCAGCGGCGTCGCCACACTGGGCCTACCCGACTCGCCCGGTGTGCCTAAGGGAGCCACAGCGGGCACCATGGTTGCCACTTACAACGACCTGGCGTCTGTCGAGGCCATTCTGAACGCCAACAAGGACCAGGTGGCGGCCATTGTGCTCGAGCCCGTGGTTGGCAACAGCGGCTTCATCCAGCCTACGCAGGAGTTCCTGCAGGGTCTGCGCGACCTCACCACCAAACACGGGGCTCTGCTCGTCTTTGACGAGGTTATGACGGGCTTCCGCGTCGCATACGGCGGTGCCCAGGAGAAGTTTGGCGTCATCCCCGACGTGACCACCATGGGCAAGGTAATTGGCGGCGGCCTGCCCGTGGGGGCGTACGGCGGCCGCAAGGACATCATGGAGATGGTGGCGCCCGCCGGCCCCATGTACCAGGCAGGAACCCTATCCGGCAACCCGCTGGCCATGGCCGCCGGCATCAAGACGATGGAGATCTTGCAGCGCCCCGGCAGCTACGAACACCTCGAGAAGATGTCAAACCGCCTCGTCGACGGCATATTGGTGGCGGGTCGCGCCGCCGGCCACGACGTGTGCGGCACCAACATATCTGGCATGTTCGGCTTCTTCTTCAACAAGGGCCCCGTCAACTGCTTCGCCGACGCCACCAAGTCTGACGGTGCCAAGTTCGGCAGGTGGCACCGCCTCATGCTCGAGCGCGGCGTGTATCTGGCGCCCTCGCAGTTCGAGGCGGGTTTCATGTCGCTCGCGCACACCGAGGAGGACGTCGACCGCACCATTGAGATCGCCAAGGAGGTCATGAAGCTTCTCTAATTACTAAGCATTGTTAAATCTCTAATCGATGCATTTCTGTAAACCTGAAGTGTCTTTGTCACACTCTCATGTTCGTTCTCTTCTGTCGTTTGTGTGGTCAATCGATAAAATTTTATACATGTTGGTTGCACATTAATCCCTTCCTTCCCTCTCTCTCTATCTAAAAAGCTGATGAAAACCCTTCCTGTCCTTTAAGCCTTGTTGAGGGTGCGTCTGATGGCGGCCTCGATGTCCTCCTCGTGGGGGAGGGCCATGTGTTCGAGGGGGATGGAGTAGGGCATGGGGATGTCGGCGCCCGTGATGCGCTCGACGGGGGCATCGAGGTAGTCGAATGCGTCGCTCTCCATGATGATGCTGATAATCTCGGATCCAATGCCGCACTGGGGCCATCCCTCCTCAGCCGTCACGACGTGGTTGGTCTTCTTGACGCTGTTGATGATGGTCTCGCGGTCGAGGGGGCGCAGAGTGAGGAGGTTGATGACCTCGACGCTGATGCCCTCCTTCTCGAGCTTCTCGGCCACCAGGAGCGAGGTGCCCACGAGCTTGGAGAAGGTGACGATGGTCACGTCGGTGCCCTCGCGCGCAATCTTGGCCTCACCAATGGGAATGACAAAGTTGTCCTTCTGTGCTTCGTCGGACATGGGGAAGTTGACACCGTATAAGAGCTCGTTCTCGAGGTATACGACGGGGTTGGGGTCGCGGATGGCGGCCTTGATGAGGCCCTTGGCCTCCTCAGAGGTGTAGGGGGCCACCACCTTGAGGCCGGGCACGGAAGAGAACCACGAGCCGAAGCACTGAGAGTGCTGCGCAGCCACACCCGCGGCGGCTCCGTTGGGTCCGCGGAAGACAATGGGTACACTGATGTCACCACCCGTCATGTAGAACTGCTTGGCAGCGGAGTTGACAATGTGGTCAATGGCCTGCAGAGAGAAGTTGAAGGTCATGAACTCACACACGGGCTTGAGGCCCTGGTAGGCAGCACCCGTGGCAAGGCCGGCAAACCCCATCTCCGTGATGGGTGTGTCAATCACACGCTTCTCGCCGTACTTCTGGAAGAGACCCTTTGTCACCTTGTACGCACCCTGGTACTGCGCCACCTCCTCGCCCATCACAAACACCTTGTCGTCCAGCGCCATCTCCTCGTCAATACCCATGTTGATCGCCTCACGCACAGGCACATCTATCGTAGCCATGCCCCGCGCAACCTTTCCAACAGTGGACGCACGCCCTGCGCGCGCCACCCCTCTAAGAACCAATGACGATCGACCGAGCATTCTTCCTTTCAAAGTCCAAAGAGTTCTTCGTCCTTTATCGAGTGCATGCAAGATTGCCTGGCGAGTGGTTCTAGGTTGTGAACAATTATTATTTTCGATTATAAGCAAAACTGGCAGTTATTATCTATTATCTTAAAATATGGCCTTGATAGGAGGCGTTGGCGCCATTTTGACCTAGTAAGAGCTCTATGGCCTACATTTCATTATAAAATAGGGTTAAAATCGTTATTTTCTGCCTGCGGCGCTTATTGACAACCTAGGAGTGGTTCCATCTCTCCAATTTCATGCAACTGATGTCATGAGGACTAGTCTCGAAAATGAAGCAATTTTCAGCCGAAACACATCCCCCGTCTGCGACGGCTTTGGTCCCACATTGTGGCCTTTATCCCTAGTGGTGATTGAAATCCAAGACGCAGGGTAGTATGCTGGCGTCGAAGGTGGTTCAGAGTAGTGCAAGGAGGGCGCTGAGCAGTATGTCTGCCGCGCTGAATGAGACGTGGGCTCGGCATCGCCCCGTCATGAATATCGTGGACAAGGTACCCTTTCCTTCCTTGCCACGACTTTTTCTAAATATATTGGTCGTGTGTTCATTGATGGAGCGTCGTATATAGCCTAACGCCCACACCCTTCTTTAGTACCCGCTCCTGGCGGCGGAGACGTTCGTGGCGCCCAATGCGTCCGTGATTGGCAGCGTGCTGCTGTTCGGCAAGGTGTCGGTGTGGTACGGCGCCATCATTCGGGGGGACAAGAATATAGTGCGCATTGGCACCAACTCGGCCATCAAGGACCGCGCTGTGCTCACCACCGTGTCCACGCTGCCGTCGGGCTTCCCCGCCGAGCTCGACGTGGGCCGCGACTGCACCATAGGCGCGGCCGCCGTGCTCACGAGCTGCAACATCAAGGACGGCGCGCACATTGGCGCCGGTGCCGTCATTGGCGAGGGATCCATCGTTGGCGCCAACGCCCACATCGCCGCTGGAGCCGTCATTGCGCCCGGAACCCTCGTGCCCGACAACCAGCTGTGGGCAGGCAACCCCGCCGTCTACGTGCGCGACGTCTCCGGCTTCGAGATCGACGACCGCGACGACAGGCTCGATGACACATGGACACTTGCCATGCTGCACAGCGAGGAGTTCTCTCCCTACGGCACCGTCTACCAAGCTGTTGTTTGAGAGAATGTTTAGGGAATTATAAGGGTGGGGAAAAGTTTGGACTTCGGGATTTCCTAATTCTAATACAAGTTCTCTCACTCTAATAATATAATAACACCTGTACTGCCTTTTCTACAGCTACGGTCGGCCACAAAGTATGATTGAGGTCTTGGTCATGGGACGAGCTGGGCTTTCGTATTGTCAAGCTCCATCCACAGCACCACGGTCTCCTGTGCCTTGGGTTCCACCCTTCGTCAAACACCGTCAGCTGGTATCCATTTGAGGTTGTCGGTGCGGAAGGAGCTGGGCACCTTCACGATGGACTGGGAGAGGCAGCAGCAGGAGAACGCCCAACATCAAGGGCGTGGTGGTGCGGCCCTTCCCAAAGCCAGCCTAGCCTTAACAGCAACCCACCCGTGTTATAGAACGTGACCGATCTCCCATGGGGTATGGTGGAGGTGGTCGTGGTTGTGGTTGTGGGGGGGGGGCTGCAACTCGTAATGGAGCACGCAGATTGAGGTCATCTAAATAATCTCCATTCCGCTGCTCCTATATCTCGTCATCGCTGCAGTTAAGATGGTGTCAATTTCGAGAAATTGAGATCTAAAAACGTACTATACAAAAAATTCTGTAAGTATGTTCGATAATTGCTACTGAAGGTGAGGGAAAATTGGGGTGGATTCATGTGCGCGGGCGATTCCGGATTTTAACCCGGATTTCGGCAGCCACGTGGTCACACTCACTTCCTCCTTATATGTGACTGTAAAAGCAAGAGGGGTGAGCCACAGCCATTGAAATTTTAAAATGCACCCTACCTTTCCATATCTCCCCATCCTACACTGTGGCCGGCTGTAACCGTATGTAATTGGCAGTAAGGTGTCATGCTCTTCCATAATTCGGTAAAACTGTTCTCCATCAGTCGAACAAAAATTCTCGCAAAAAGTCGTCAACCATTTTCTGCGGTCTTGGTCCATTTGCTCATCATGAACGAGTTTAGGTTCTCGGATATCAGCTTTAGTGTACACGGAAATGACGGGCGCAACATTGCAAAGCATAAGCGGAAGCGTGCGTTCTGGTGAGACGTTGGACATTCTAGGACAGAGTGGTGCTGGCCAGACCTCTCTATTGAATGAGCTAACTTCGAATGCTTTGAGCGAAGAGAGCACGGGACTGTACACTTTAAACCAGACACACATGACCAACACGATGTTCCGGGACCACTGCTGCGTAGTGACACAGGAGGACTCGCACCGCGCCTTCTTGACGGCGAGGGAGACGGTGCGGTACGTGGCCAACTTTTACCTCAAGGGAGAAGAGAAAGAGAAAGATGAACGAGTCGATTCCTTGCTCAAGAAGCTTGGGTTGGGGGATTGCGCTAACACGCGCGTGGGCAACCAGTTCCTGCCGGCTCTGTCTGGGGGGACAGAAGAAGAGACTGAGCGTAGCGGTGGCTTTGATAAAGAGACCATCATTATTGATGCTTCTTGACCACTCGAGCCCACGTCGGGGCTGGACGCGGCGGCCAGCTACCACATCATGCAGCACATCAAGGTGCTGACCAAGGAGTTTGGTATTTGCGTCGTGTGCACCATTCACCAGCCCTCATCCACCATTTACAAGCAGTTCGACAAGGTCATGCTGTTGTCGCAAGGACGCTGCGCGTTTTCCGGCTCTCCGCAGAGAAGTGTGGAATTTTTGGCAGCAAGGGTTATACAGCGCCTCAGCTGTCCAACCCGGCCGAGTACTTGCTGGACATCATCAACCATGAGTTTACGGATGTAACCCAGGTGTGTGCAATTTTGGACGAGTGGGACGAGAGTGCTGAGAAAGAACAAGAACAAGAAGAAGAGCAAAACAGGCATCAAGAAATCAACACATACCTACCAGAAATGAAGCAGGAGCGCGACATTTCCTTCAAGGAGCAGTTCAAGTTCATTGCTCAGAGGCAGATTCGCATCATCTTTACGGACCCCATGATTTGTGGCGGACGGGCCTTCATGTTCCTCATGGCGTGCACCTTCTTTGCCGTCATTTACGTGGAGAGCCGTGACAGGAAGCAGGAGCAGATTTTGAATCGCCTGTGGCTGTGCATGTGGATGGTGGGCGTGCCCACGTCCTTGGGCATCATTGCCGTGTACGCCTTCAACGAGGAGAACAAGACGATTGTCCAGGAGGTCAAGAATGGCATGTATTTCATGAACCCCTTTCTCACCGCCGCCTTTGTGTTGCAGATCCCCGTCATGTTCGTCTTGGCGCTCTTCGCCGTGGGCATTCCTGGCTTCGCCATTGGCAACTTCTACACGCCCAACTTCCTGCCCATCATGGCCGTCTACACGTGCATCTTGTTCACCTACGAGAGCATTGCGAGGTGCTTCAGTGTGGCTTTGAGAACCCTATATTGGGCATGCTCAACTTCCTGCAGGTATGGTTCACGAGCTTCCTGTTCGCCGGAGTCGTGATCCCCGAGTCCATGGTCATCTGGCCCTTCCGCATCTTCTGCTACATCATGCCCTTGAAGTGGGGCATTAGTAGCATCGCCTGACTCGATGCCAACGAATCAACCTACTCCGGCGCTTACTTGTACGACCCCGACGTGCGCTCAGACTGCCTCATGCACTACGAGGATGACCAAGGCATCACCCCCGGCTGGTCCTGCAGCGCCACTGAGGGTGGCGCATACAACCCCCTCCAATCTACGGACACTCCGGTGTTGGAGAGCCTCGGCATGAACTACGACGTCGTCTCCAAGGATGACAACATCGCCCGCAACTCCGGCATCATCGTCACCATCGCTGCAGGCTTCCAAATCGTGTACATGGGTTTGGCCGTCATGAAGTGTGCCGCCATATCCAAAATCGTTGACTCCTCCAAGGGTACTACTGGCACCGGCACTGGCACTGGCACTGGCACTGGCACTGGCACTGGCACTGGCACTGGCACTGGCACTGGCACTGGCACTGACACTGGCACT
>Ga0308003_1000993_pt1 | contig 12614 bp, 10 predicted proteins | sample Neamet36_FD_203159 | JGI IMG/M metagenome (GOLD analysis project Ga0308003, IMG submission 203159) | Marine microbial communities from water near the shore, Antarctic Ocean - #36 | ecosystem: Environmental > Aquatic > Marine > Unclassified | place: Southern Ocean | collected 2014-06-06
CAACGGTACTCCCAAGCGCTTAGCTAACTGCCCAAAAGCAATATACCCTAACGCCGGCTCTGGCATTCCAAAGGTAGGTGCGCCAGATCGTAATGACATAGAGCTGGTAAAGGTACCAAATACACCACGTGCACCTGGGCGAATGAGTTGAATGAGGGCAAGTCCTGCCATGGCTTCGGCCAACACCTGTGACAAAGCGCCCGCCAGGGTGACTGGACCCATCGCCCCCATCAGGATAAAGGGAGTCACAATGACTGCTTGATTAGCCCTAGCATATGTCTTTAAAGCACCAAGCATGGTGCCATCGTATGTGAGCGGGGAGTTAACGTTTATGACACTGATAATGCTGCAATTGTGTTCCATAAACTCTTTACCAAATACAATTCGCGCCATGTCGATAGAATCTTCGGCGCGCTCAGGTGCAGTTACAGACCCCATAAAGCACTTATCGCTGTATTTAATGTGGTTATAAACCATGTCGAAATGGCGTTTATTAACCGGCAAGTCCATAGGTTCAACGATGGTGCCCCCAGAATGGTGTAGCCATGGTGACATCTGTGACAGTTTGATAAAGTTTTTAAAATCTTCGTTCTTGGCGTAGCGACGACCATTATCAAGGTCGTGGACAAAGGGGGATCCGTAAGACGGAAAAAAACACATGTTGTCGCCACCAATCTCGATGGACCGATCAGGGTTACGGGCGTGTTGAGTAAATTGCTTAGGTGACGTAGCGTTGATGATAGAGCGCAACATACCCTTTTCAAAACGAACTCGCTCCCCTTGCACGTCACAACCCGCTTGACGCCAAATTTCTAAAACCTCATCGTCTTCCTTAAAATCGATGCCAATTTCTTGCAAGATAGTATCAGCATTGTCTTCAATTTTTTGCAATGCTTCTTCGTTAAGCATTTCATAAATAGGAATTTCACGCTTTAAATAAGCGGGGGATTTTATCGGTTCATGCCGTTGCTGCTTGCCCGCACGCCCCCCCGCCCTACGCCGATTAGTACTTCCTACTGGTACTGTCATGCTAATCCTCACTCAAAACGATAATCATATGATCACTGCATCATCTGCTTGCATGCTAAGGCTGGCTAACCAGGCTGTCAAACGACTAAAAGTGATGCCTTGAATAACCATGGGTTATGCGAAAGTGCTTTAAAGTTGTAATCGTTACACCAATAATTCCGTAAATTACCTGTCAAAAATATGTTATTAATAATCAAAACTAGTCCCTTATATAAGGCTATTGCTCTTTATATTACACCTGTGATATTTTACTTTCATTAGCGCAGTCAGAAAAGCCGAATTACACACCATTGAATAACATATAGTTATGATATCAAGATTAAAAAAAATCCCTTCACCCAACAGCTTGATCATATTTGAGGCCAGTGCCCGCAACCTCAGTTTTACCCGAGCAGCCTTCGAACTTAACCTGAGCCAGGCCGCTATAAGCAAACAAATTGCTAACCTAGAACAACGCTTAGGTTATCTGTTATTTATTCGACAACACAGGTCTCTTCGCCTTAGCCAAGAAGGAAAATTACTCTTTAGAGCAGTGGCCTCTGGGCTTGGTGAAATTGCCGATGTGGTAGAAGAACTTAGCTCGCCCTCTGGAAGTAAATCGGTCACTGTGGCTGCCACAACAGCATTTGCGCAAATGTGGTTATTGCCAAAGCTGGGTCGCTTTATGCAACAACACCCCAGTATAGACCTAAGAATTTTGACATCAGAAAATCACTTAGGTGCCGTTGATGCAGGCGCTGATATTGCTATTAAATATGGCGATAACACATGGGGAAAAACACAATCTACATTCTTGTTGTCTGGAGAAATTTACCCCGTTTGTAGCCCATCGATGGCGCAGCAACATCAACTCACGGAATTATCACAACTTGCTCAAGTACCTCTCATCGACCTAGACGACAACCAATGGCGCTGGATTAAGTGGCAAGACTGGCTTATAGACCAACACAGCCCACTAAAAGGCCTCCGTACCAGTATAGAATTCAATAACATTCCCATGCTTTATAGTGCAGCCGAAGCAGGTCAAGGCATGGCTTTAGGCTGGAGTGAATTCTTGCAAGACTTACTTGCAACAAAGCGCTTGGTGGCGCCCTTTCGAGAACGGCTGCAAATCCCAAAACCCTGGGGTTACTACATTTTGACTGAACCTACAGACCGGCAATCTGAACATATCGACCAAGTTAAACAATGGATTCTAAAAGAAGCCCAATAAGCAGCCCAACAAGCAGGAGCCACAACCATGATTGATGACAAAATACGCTATCTCAACCAAGATGCCGCTGATGTTGCCCTGAAAAACCCCATCGCCGAAGCTACCGTAAGAAAAGCGAGAGAGTACCGCCTAGAGCGCACCCGCCAGGTGCTGCGCGACAATGATATTGCGGCAGTTTTATTATACGATCCGTGCAACATTCGCTATGCCACCGACACGTCTAACATGCAGTTGTGGACCATGCACAATCCATCTCGCTACGCCCTTATATTTGCCGACGGCCCTGCCCTGTTATTCGACTACCACAACTGTGCCCATCTGCACGACGAAAAGCGCTTACCAAATGGCCAACTCACAGTAGATGAGATTCGTCCGGCAATTGCATGGGCTTATTTCGCTGCGGGTGAACGTGGGCCAGAACAAGCTGTACGTTGGGGTGCAGACATTGCCTCTTTAATGAAGCAATACGGGGGTGGTAATAAACGCCTAGCAGTGGACATATGTGAACAGCTAGGCATGGCCCAGTTGCATAAACACGGCATCGAAACTCTGTCTGGCATGAAATACATGGAACATGCCCGCGGCATCAAATCAGAGGAAGAGTTGCAGCTAATGCAATGGACCATTACCGTGTGCCAAAAAGGTATGGAGCGTATGTGGGATCATTGTGAACCAGGCATTAGCGAAAATGAATTGTGGGCTCACCTGCACTTTGAGAATATTAGAAACGGGGGTGAATGGATCGAAACCCGTATCCTCTCTGCCGGTGAACGCACTAATCCTTGGATGCGAGAAAGCTCCGACGCCATTATTCAAAAAGGTGATATTGTTTCTTTCGACACAGATTTAATTGGCCCCTACGGCTATTGCGCTGACATCTCTCGAGCATGGATTGCTGGGCACGAAAAGCCGACAGGCACGCAACAAGAAATCTACGACATTGCCATGGAACACATTACCTATAACATGGGTTTACTCAAAGACGGCCTGGCCTTTCGAGACTTTGTTGACCAAGCTTGGAAACTGCCAGAACGCTTCGCACCAAATCGATATTCTTGTTCCGTGCATGGTGTGGGCCTAGCCGATGAATACCCCTGTATTTACCACCCACAAGACTATGACAAAGTAGGCTACGATGGCCATTTCCATGAAAATATGGTGGTGTGTGTTGAGTCTTATACCGGCGGTATTGGTGAGAAAGAGGGCGTGAAGTTAGAACAGCAAGTACGCATTACCAAAACTGGGGTTGAGCTGTTATCAGACTTTGTTATCGGGTCGTTTAACTAGCTCAACACCATTGCATGAATAATGCTTAGGACATTCACTCAGGATATATTTCAATAATGGTATTTCCTGCATACCTAGCTGGGATACGCAATCCACCGTCTTCAGTAATCACGTAGTTAACCTGATTTTGGTCGAGGTGCTCTTGCGCCTGCACCATGGAACATGTGCTTACACGAATAGCCACACCACTAGGTAACTGCTTCGCATTAGCTGGCACATCAACGCCATGGAATCGAGTTTGAGCTAGTCTAGGGCTCAATATTTCAAAGTCCCCACGATCCGTATGGGCCACTAATCGTTCTGCTTCCAGAGTTACTGACGCAGCACCATAAATACCCTCAAACCGGCTGCGAAACTCAGCTGGATTGTCGGCTACATAGAAGATACCGGTAATACCAGTGGCGCCGTTAGCATGAACCATCCAATCTTTAACCCATACTAAATCTGGCTTATGCTGATGACAAAAGAAGTGCGACATAGCAGGGCTTTGCGAATTAATCAGCATCACCAAAGACACTACTGCTTCCTCCTCACTGCCATCGGGTCTGTGAGCGACACGCCTAAAATCAACCAAGCCCTGATTTTCAACACCCCGTTGATCAATCAATAGATGATCAGCTCGTGCATCTTCACTGTGCAGTGCCACCATGGCAATGCCTTCTTTGCGCTCAATTGAGTCACTAATAAAGCGCCCAAAAGCAAACCCTTTGTCATTAGTCTGGTCTAACTTACTAGCGTCATAGATACTGATGACTTCAATAAAATTTTCTGGAAACATTAACAAATGGTTATCAGTGCCCCATGGGTGATGGTGTCGTGGGTTAATAAAGAACCCTAGGCGAGCGAAATCTTCGCAGGCTTTATCCATATCACGCACTGCCACAAGCGGATGATCAATACCAAGATGATTATTTAGCATAGGTTCTACTCCTCTAAAAACGATATGAATTACCCTAGCGGCTTGGCCGCAGGCCCAACAACAGTTGTTCCTGGAGCAACTGCTTTAACTACTACTGCACCGCCTGCGATTTTAGCGTAGGTTCCAATTTCTATATTACCGAACACTTGAGCACCAGAACCAAGAAAAGCACCACGGCGTACCTTTGGATGGCGGTCACCAGAGCCTTTACCAGTGCCCCCTAGGGTTACGTTCTGAAACAAGGTGACATCGTCTTCTACTACGGCCGTTTCGCCAATAACGATGCCCACAGCATGATCCATAAAAATACCCGAACCTATCTGCGCCGCAGGATGAATATCAACTCCATACAAAGACACCGTCCTGCTTTGTATATAGTTAGCCATTGCTGTTTGTTCATTCAGCCAACATATATGGGCTAGGCGATAACATTGCAGCGCTTGGTAACCACCAAAATAAAGTAACGGCGTATAATGATCTTTAATCGCTGCATTGTTTTGCAACTGACAAAGTAGGTCTTTACTCGCTGCAAGCGCTATAGACTTATGTTCCAGCATCAAGCCGAAAAAAAATTCCCTCCACTGAACAGTGTTTTCTGGTTTATCGGCCATTTTCTCAGCCAGCACATGGGCCAGTGCAGCATTGTAACTAGAGTGTTGTAGAATGTTTCGATCATAATACGCCCTTAGCAATGGCGTTTCGTCAACCACAGCTTGGGCCTCACCTAGAATGATATTCCATAAGTTGTCTACGTCTATATGCCGCTGGAATTGAATCATTCTTCCTCCACTATCAAGCCTGTCATTCAATTGCATACCCAAATTGGGTGGCTGCATTCTGTGCTGTTTCTATCCACACACTCTTAGTTTGCGTGTACTCCATCAAACCCTGATAACCACTGGAGCGTCCATAGCCACTTTCGCCAAACCCCCCAAAGGGTGACATAACATTAATGGCTTTATAGCTATTCACCCAAAAAGTGCCTGCATTAACTCGCGCAGCCATGCGATGTGCCCGACCTACGTCAGCGGTCCAAACTGCGCCAGCTAAACCAAAGCGGCTATCATTAGCCGTGGCTATGGCGTCTTCTTCATCTTCAAAAGCAATCACCGATACCACCGGGCCAAAAATCTCTTCCTGCGCTACCCTCATGCTGTTATGGACGTTGGCAAGCACCGTAGGCTGATAAAAATAGCCATTTTCGCCGCCTGGAACATTATCAGCCATACCACCAGCAGCAACAACTGCACCCTGAGACACGCCATCAGCAACCAAGTCAGTAACATGCGCAAACTGCTTGGCATTATTAATTGGCCCAACCATGGTGTCTTCATACCAAGGTAAGCCAGGTTTAAGCTTACCTGTAGCGCTGGCAACACGTTCTACCACCTCTTCATACACTGTGCGCTGAACGAGCAAACGAGAACCGGATACACAACTTTGGCCCGCCGCGGCAAATACCCCTGCCTGGGCGCCTACCACGGCGCGGTCTAGGTTGGCATCTGCGAAAATAATATTGGCAGACTTACCTCCCAGCTCTAACACACATGGAATAAGCCGCTGTGCGCACGCTGCAGCAATAACACCACCCGTATTGGGTGAACCAATAAAAATAACTTTCTTGGTGGCTTTATTGGCAATCGCTGCGGTTGCCGTGGTGTGGCCTAAACCATTGATGACATTAACAAGGCCCGTTGGAATACCCGCCTGCTCGATCAATTTAGCTAATACCGTGCTACTTAGAGGTGTTAATTCAGAAGGTTTCAGCAATACCGCGTTACCTGCACAAATTGCAGGAGCAATCTGCCAGCCGGCAGTAAACAAGGGCGCGTTCCATGGCGTTATTTGGGTTACAACACCATAAGGTTCGTGCCGCGTGTAATTTAAGTGGCTAGTAGGCACAGGAATGACTTCTCCTGTCAGTTTGTCGCACCAGCCGGCGTAATATTCAAACATCTCCGCTACTTTAGCCACTTCAACTCGACAATCTCGCAGGGGTTTACCCGCCGACAAAGATTCCAGACGCGCCAGGGATTCCGCTGCATCACGAATATGCGTCCCGCACTTCCACATCAGTTGCCCTCTGGCACTGGCACTCAAAGCCCACCACTGTATTTGTGCCAGTACTGCTGTATCAGCAGCTAAAGACACCACCGCCTCTGTAGCATCACTATATTCCAAAAACCCACTGCCTGTTGCTGGGTTAACTAAGGTAATGGTATCGCCTTTACCCAGCACCAATTCACCACCCACCCAACTACCAAAGGAGGTATCGCCTAACAGTTCTTTAAGTAGCGCTTCAACTTGTTGCTCGCCATTGCCTTCAATCACAAAACCCATGCCCTTAATCTCCCAAACCGCAGTTTTTAACAATGGTGTTGAAATCATTCTCTCCAGCCAAATTATCTTCACTAGCTGCCCAGATCTGCGACACCTGCTCAGACATTGGTAACTCTAGTCCCATGTCTGCAATCATGTTTTTCGCCAACCCTACGTCTTTACGCATTAGCTGCATGGTGAAACCTGAATCAAAAGCTTGATTAAGAATCCAGCGTGGAAAATTAACTTCACTAATTGCGCTGCGACCAGAACCAGCATTTAAACCCGCAATGAGGTCTTCAGCATTCAAACCTGCTTTGGTGCCAAGAGCTACTGCTTCGGCTGTAGTCACCAAATGGGCCGCACACAACAGGTTATTAACTAACTTGGCAGCATGGCCGTTACCAGATGCACCCATATAAACCACTTTAGAGCTAAGCACATCTAAATAAGGCCCAGCACGCTTAAGCGCCTCTGTTTCTCCTCCAACTAACATCACCATGGTGCCGGCAATGGCACCCGCTGGGCCCCCACTTACAGGGCAGTCGAGTAATTGATGCCCAGTAGGCTCTAGCAATGCTGCCAATGACCGTGTCACCTCAGGTTCAGAAGTGGAGGTGTCAATGATCAAGGTTTTTTTCTGAGCGTGCTCAATGATACCGCCCTTTCCCGAGATGACTTCAGACACGTGTTTAGCCGTAGGCAACGACAGCAAAATGACCTTCGCTCGACTGCACAGAGAGGCGATATCAGGCACCACATTAACGCCCATTTTGCTCGCTGTTTGTTGCTGTTTGGTTCCCACATCGGTACCGAATACCTCATAACCATGACGCAATAACGTCTGGGCAATACCGCTGCCCATATTACCCAGACCAACAATACCTACTGTGTTTTGAGCCATTCTTACCTCTGTGTTTTTTGGCCTTTTGTAAGCCTATTGTGATCAATTTCAGTATTATTTAACCTTCGATGGTACAACCTTTACCGTTGGAAAAAAAGCAGTACAAAACAGTGTTTATAAAGTTTAGTTGGCTACTCTTTATTTAAAGAGAATAATAAATCTTAAATTGACCGAGACGCAATGAAAGACAATAATGGCCTTCAAATAAATCAATCCCAAGTACACGCTTGCTGCTATTAGGTGCACTTAAATTAGGGACTCTTACATGTCTGATCTTTGCTTTACGCCAGCCTATAAATTACGCAGCAAGCTGCTAGCGCGGGAAATCAGTGCAACAGAACTTCTGGACGTCTTTATAGCGCAAATTCAACGCTATAATCCTGCCATCAACGCTTTGGTTACACTCAACCTAGAAAGTGCACGGCAACAAGCAGAAGTAGCTGACCAGCAATTAGCCAACAGTTCTAAACCACTAGGATTACTGCATGGTTTACCTATCGCCGTTAAGGATGTGTTTGCAACTCAAGGCCTGCGCACCACTCTAGGAAATCCCCATTTCTCCGATCATATCCCCACTGAAGATGACATTCTTGTGGCACGAGAAAAGGCCGCTGGAGCAATTATCTTAGGTAAAAGCAACACCCCAGATTGTGCCTCAGGCGGCATCACCACCAACACTCTTTTTGGCCTCACACGAAATCCTTGGAATCTAGAAAAAACCACCAGCGGCAGTGGTGGAGGTGGTGTGAGCAGCCTAATGAGCGGCATGGTGGCACTAGCTGATGGCAGTGATATTGGTGGCTCTGTGCGTTCGCCTGCAGCTTGGACCAATTGTGTAGGCTTTCGCCCAAGCTCCGGCAGAATTCCAGGCCCACCTGGCTCCCTAGCGGATGGAGACACCAGTACTGCAGGCGCCTTCACCCGCTGCGTAAAAGACACCGCCTTGTTCATGGAAGCTTGTGATGGCCCTGATTTGTGTTCAGCAACACCTTACCCTGCCGGCCAAGAGATTACAGTAGCAGCATTAGATAGCCTGCCATTGGGGGTAAAAGCAGCTTGGTCTGCAGATTTTGCTAAACGTAATATGGAGCCAGAAATAAGCACCCAGTTTGAAGCACATAGCAGTTTATTCGAAGGCTGCGGATTAACTCTTTCCAGCATAGAGCTGAACCTAGGCAGCGACTATAGACAGCTCTACAGTGATTTTAACGCCTACAGTTACGTCAAAGGACTACCCGCCCAAGTTCTGAACGACTGTTTACAGGGCAAGCCAGTAAAACCTAGTATTCAAACCAATGTTGATCTCTATATGAGCATGAGTGCGAAACAGATTTTTAACATGTTTAGAGCTAGAGAAATACTGCGGGTCAACACTCAGAACTACATGCAAGACCATGCCGTTATCATCACCCCTGCACACAACTGCTTCGCTTACGGGGCCACGGATACGGTTGGGCAAGATTTGTGCGATTGGTCCGCTTTCTACCTTGCACCCCTGCTAGGCTTACCCTCAATTGTGGTGCCTTGTGGTTTCACTGAAGATGGCATGCCACATGGTGTCATGATCACTGGCCGCCGAGGGGAAGACCTGCTAGTGCTACAAATAGCTGCCGCGTTTGAGCGCGAGACAGGCTACGGGGAACAACGGCCTATGTTACCGCTTGAGTAGGCTGCCGGCCGCTACACCGCCAACAATTAAAGCCGCTGCTACAGTGGCACGCAGGCTTACAACTTCCTGCAAAAATAAAGCGCCCAATATTAACGCAAAAACCGGCACCAACAACTGCGCTAGAGCGCCAACAGTGACATCTAACTGCGGTAAAACCCAGTACCATAAAGCGTAACCCAAACCCGACATCATAGCCCCAGACACCAGCGCTAACACCACACCACTGAAGGTGATTAGAACACTATCACCGCTTATTAACAGGGCTAAGAGAGTAATAGGTAACACATAGATAAAATTCCACGTACTGGTGAGCAAAGGGTCACTTACTTTGCGTCCTTCAAGTGAATAAAGCGCCCAGCCAAAAGCGGCCACTAGCATCAGCAACACACCGTTGAAGGGTAAGTTAACCTCTTTATCTGGCAAAAACAGTACCACTAATCCTAGCAATGCAATGACCGCGCCCAACCATCGATAGGCAGATAGACGTTCGCCAGAAAAAGCTGCAGCAGCAAACATCACTACTTGCACCGTGCCAAATAAAATCAGGGCACCAAGGCCTGCGTCTAGATTCACATAGGCATAGGAAAAACCCACCATATAAGCAGCAAGACCAACAACGCCTTTGAATTGTATGGGTTTAGTTTTAGGAAGACTTTTGTTACGCCAAGCTAATAGTATGAACAGCGTTAACGCACCAAAAGCCACTCTCAAGGCAGCAAACTCTCCTGGTCCAATTAATTCATACTGCAAAGCACCGCGATTAAGTAGTGAATTGGCAGCGAAAGCCAATAGAGTGACAAGAGTTAATATAATAAGCCGCATAAGTGTAGTTTAGTAAAGGGCTGCCCCTAGTTACTCCCATTCCATTTGTTGGTATACGCGTAAGGCGTTACCTGGAGCGATGCCTTCGTAGTTAAGTAGGTGGCTAAAGGCAGACTGGTCAACGGTACGAATGTCGACCAAGTCGCCGTCATTGTCTAAGAATTCCCCGACACCCTGCCTCAGATGAACTAAATAATTATAGGTTTGCTCACTAAGCTTGGGGAGCGTACTTACTGCGCCATGGCCAGGAATAACCTGCTGTGCAGGTAACTGGGCCATCGCTTCAAATACCTCAACCCAAGACTGACTGTTGGACACCTCGATCACCCCTAACATACGATCACCATAGGCAATGTCGCCAGTAAACAGAATTTTCAAAGCAGGAATATACACCCAACTGTCACCGGGCGTGTGAGCTCCACCTTGATGGCTAATGTGAATTTCTAAACCTGCATGATTTAAGGTGTAGGTTTGGTCAAAGGTAATGTCAGCAGTGACTGGTTCGAGATTCTGCATAGGGTTTTGGCCTGTAGCGCCGGTTAACCCTTGTATTTGATCCCCTGCTCGTTCATCGTGATCCGCAACAGCTGCACTACTAGCAATAATGCGGGCACCTTTTTGAGCAAAATAAGCGTTACCTAACCAACGGTGGTCTTGGCCACCGGTATTGATAACAGTAGTAATAGGCAATGAAGTCGTTTTGCTCACTTCGGCTTCGATGGCCTTGGCTGCCTGCGTACCCGCACCACTATCGATTAATACCACCCCCGCATCACCAACAATAAAACCAAAATTGGCATTATTGCCTAAGTTTTCAGCACTGCGGTTTCCCATTTCACCAATAATGGCGTAGACAGGGCCATCGATGTGTTGGGTGGTTAAGCTAGCATTGCTAGCTAAGGTTGTTTGACTCAGTAAGGCCCCTGAAAAGCTAACAGTGGCAACTAGAAATACCGAAAGGTGACGTAAAAAGCAGCGCATATTTAGTGAACTCTTATCGTTCTATGGTAAATAAGATAATACATTGAAACTCAATAGTTTGTCATATTGAAATCTACGTCTAGGCACTGGCGCTGCCCCTGATACTATTGAAATGACCCACGGTTGTGGGGTTCCATAAAATCGATTACTGGGCCTGCTGGGATAATCAACGTTGGGTTAACGGTTTCATGGCTACCATAGTAATGCGCCTTGATATGGTCTATGTGTACTGTTTGCGCAATGCCAGGTACTTGATACAGGTCTCGCAAATAGTCCCACAGGTTTGGAAAATCAACAATGCGACGTAGGTTACATTTAAAGTGTCCCACATAAACCGCGTCAAATCGGACAAGGGTTGTAAATAGGCGCCAATCAGCTTCTGTGATGCTGTTTCCCGTTAGGTAACGGCGTTCAGACAAGCGTATTTCTAGGGTATCTAAGGCATTAAAAAGAGCTGCCACTGCATCGTCATAAGCGGCCTGAGTGGTGGCAAAGCCAGCTCGGTAAACACCGTTATTAATAGTTGCATAGATAAAATCGTTAAGTTCATCTATCTCTGCTAGTAGGTTAGTAGGACAAAAATCTCCTGCCGTGGCACCCACACCATCAAATGCTGAATTCAACATGCGAATAATTTCAGGCGACTCGTTAGTGACAATAGTATGGGTGTGCTTGTCCCATATTACAGGCACCGTAACACGGCCTGTATAGTCGGACATGGCGGCGGTGTAAACTTGATGCATCCTGCTAGCTTGATGGATAGGGTCTCCAACAACCTGATCACCTGGCTCAAAGGTCCAACCCTCGTCACCCATAAAAGAGTTAACTACGGATATGGAAATCATGTCTTCCAAGCCCTTAAGCTTGCGATAGATCAAGGTGCGGTGAGCCCAAGGGCAGGCCAATGATACATATAAATGGTAACGATTGGGCTCAGCTTTAAAGCCACCAATACCCGAAGGCCCGGCACTACCATCTGCCGTAATCCAGTTACGAAAGCTAGGCGCTTTACGCTCGAAGTGCCCACCAGTTGACTTGGTTTCATACCAATCGGTATGCCATTCTCCGTTAACAAGTAATCCCATGATTAACTCCTAAAATCGATCATTTCTAAAGTCGTCGAATGCCTGTAGCACCTCAGCTTTGGTGTTCATGACAAATGGTCCGCCTCTGGCAATGCTTTCGTTGATCGGCGTAGCGGCAACTAATAGCAATCGGGCACCATTGGAGGCTGCAGTCATAGTGACATGGTCACCATCGTTCAATATTCCCAATTGTTTGGCTGGTAACAAACTCACCTTTTCCCCCACCAATACTTCGCCTTCAATGACATAAATAAAGGCATTATCACCCGCTTTGATTCGCTGCTTAAATTCGCCATTTGGCGCCAAGGTAATATCCATATAGATAGGCTTAATATCATCTCGTTCAACTGGGCCACTTATGCCATTATCTGTTGTGCCTGCAATAA
>Ga0308003_1000994_pt1 | contig 12607 bp, 17 predicted proteins | sample Neamet36_FD_203159 | JGI IMG/M metagenome (GOLD analysis project Ga0308003, IMG submission 203159) | Marine microbial communities from water near the shore, Antarctic Ocean - #36 | ecosystem: Environmental > Aquatic > Marine > Unclassified | place: Southern Ocean | collected 2014-06-06
AATATATATATCCCCGTTTCCCGTGTTAACAGTATCTAGAGTTTTTAAAGTAATAACATGTATATAAAAATAAGAATACGTTTTTAAACTTTAAAAAATTTTTGTATAAAAGTGCCCACTATTGGATTTGAACCAATACCTCAAAAAAGAACAAATTTTAAGTCTGTCGCGTCTACCAATTCCGCCAAGCGGGCTTATCAAACTTGTAATAGCTTGATATATTATAAAGCGCCTATTATCATACGCCATATAAATTCGAACATAAAAAATCATATCTCTATATAATCTTCTATACCCATATATTTAAAATAAGATACTATAGAATCTCTAGGAAGACCTTCTTTCATACCATATTGTAGTGTATAAATAAAATTTATGCTAAAAAAAAAGAAAAAACTACCTGTGTACACAGTAAGGAAAGCATGTATAATACGAAAAACTATATTGACTAAAAATCAAAAAGTTACAGCATAGACAGACCTTTTTATAAAACGTCGAATTTTCACTGGCATAAATTCTTATAAAAAATTATAGGTAAACAGAGGGATTCGAACCCTCGACATCCAAAGCCACAATTTGGTACTCTAACCACTAAGCTATGCTCACCGAAATTATGGAGATATATATATATTATAAGTATATAAAACCATATTTAATTATATAAAGTATATAATATACTTATATATAATAAGCTTTTAGAATTCTATTATAAAAATAAAATTAAAAAAGCAATCATTAAAGCAAATAAAGCAATAGCTTCAGTTAAGGCGAACCCTAAAATAGCATATCTGAATAAATCATCTTTAATAGAAGGATTTCTAGCAAAAGATAATAATAATGCTGCGAAAATGAAACCAATACCGATCCCAGCTCCTGCTAATCCAGAAGTTGATAAACCAGCTCCTAATTTTTGTGCTGCTTGTACTAACATAAGTAAAAAATTGAAAAGTAAATAAAGGGTAAAGCTATAGAGCCGTAAGGATTTGGTGGGATTCGAACCCACGATACATTACTGTATAACAGTTTTCAAGACTGACGCCTTAAACCACTCGACCACAAATCCAAAATCAAATATTGGGTGTTAAACCGAACTATATATTTGAATTAATTTAGACTAAATTTAAAAATTAGAATTTATCTAAATTAAAGATAAAACTTGTAATAAACAAATTTTAAATAAACACTTTTAAATTAATGTAAATTAATTGAATCATTTAAATAAATACAAGTTAAAATACTAAATACAAAAGCTTGAATTAAAGCTACTCCTAACTCTAACCCGAATAATGGAATTAGAATTAACATTGGAATATAATGTAAAAGAAAAAAAATACCACTACACCCAGATAAACTCCAAGCAAACCCTGCAATTACCTTTAAAAGGGTATGTCCAGCCATCATATTAGCGAAAAGTCGAATTGAAAGACTAATAGGCTTAAATACAAAAGAAATAAGCTCAATTGGAACTAATAATAAAGCTAAGAAAAATGATGTACCTCCTGGTAAAAATAGAGAAAAAAACTCTAAACCATGAAGACGAACACAAATAATATTAATACCAATAAACATAAATAATGCTAATGCAAAAGTTACAATTAAATGACTTGTTAAAGTAAAACTGTAAGGCACTAAACCAATTAAGTTTAACATAACTACATAACCAAAAATTGAGAACACAAAAGGAAAAAATAATTGACCTTTTTTCGATGCAACATTATCAGAAATCATTGATAAAATTAATTGATACATACCTTCTATAACAATCTGCCAACGGTGCGGAATAATATAAAATGTTGAATTTTCTTCCTTTGTAGAAAAAATAAATAATGAATAAATAAAAAAGAATATTAACCCTAAGATAACAACTTCATTTGTAATACTAAAATCAAGAATACCCAAATAAAAAGAAATAACAGGAATAATTTCAAATTGTTCTAAAGGACTATAAAATAAAAAAGATTGCATAAATATATATATTAAAACTTTTAATTTAAAAACTAATAAAAGAAATATTACTACTTTTATTAGATAAAACAACTAAAGGTTGTACGCTAAAAACATTAAATGAACTTATTGGTGCTATAAATAGAATATTGTAAAAGATTAAGAACCCCACCAATAAATACTTACAAATAAAAACAACCAAACAACATCAACAAAATGCCAATACCATGCAGCAGCTTCAAAACCAAAATGATGCTCACGAGTAAAATGATTAAAATATAATCTTGCTAAGCATACGATCAAGAAACAAGTTCCGACAGCAACATGAAAACCATGAAAACCTGTAGTTAAAAAGAAACACGAACCATAAACAGAATCTGAGATACTGAATGGTGAAGTAACATACTCAATCTCTTGTAATTTTGTAAAAACAATAGCTAAAAGAATTGTTGCAATTAGTCCAGTCATTGCCATGTATTTAGAACCATAAACAATAGCATGGTGAGCAACTGTGATAGTACATCCAGAAGTCAATAATATAATTGTATTAAGGAAAGGTACTTTTCATGCATCTAAAATAGTTAAATATGCTGGTGGTCATACTCCTCCAACTGTAATACTAGGATTAAAGCTTGAATGGAAAAATGCCCAAAAAAAAGCAAAAAAAAACATAATTTCAGAAACAATGAAAAGGATCATACCCATACGTAAACCTTGTTGTACAATTGCTGTATGTTGACCTTCAAAAGTAGCCTCACGGATTATATCACGCCACCAACAAGCCATCATAAATAGAATCATACAAAACCCAAGTTTAACTAATGTAAATCCACCTATATAACCATGCATAGTCATTACACCACCAAAAGTTACCATTAATGCTGAAAAGGCTGAAATAATTGGCCACGGACTTGGATCCACTAAATGGAATCCATGTATTTGATTATTACGAATTTTTGACATAAATAAAAAATAATAATTTTTTAAAACTAGGCCCAAGTAGATTTGAACTACTGGCTTTACGCTTATCAGGCGTACACTCTAACCACTGAGTTATGAGCCTTTTTTAATAATAAAAGATTCTTTTTGTTTTTTAAACTTTAAAGACTTTAAAAAAACTAATTGACCTAATTTATTAATAAAAACAACGTGTTGTTTTGTAAATAATTTTTTACTAGATTTCATAAATAGATTTTATCAACGGTAATAAATATTTGAACGGTTTGAAAACGCATTCTTAGTGTTTTCTTTTTTTAAATTTAAAGAAACACAAGGCTTATTAAAAAAAACATTTAATATTTCAGTAGATAATTTTTGAGAAAAAGGTACTTTACGTTTATCCTCTTTTATAGCCTGTTTCAACCATTTCATACTTAAAAACAATCTACGCTTAGGACTAATAACAAAGGGAACTAAATTAATACGTTTACCCATTTTAACTTTTTTAATCTCTACCACTGTTCTTAAACGAAAAAATAAAACACCCATAATTAAGGGCAAAGATTTTTTTGTCTCCTTTTGTAATAATAGAAAGGTTTTATCTAAAAGTTTTTTAGCTTTATGCTTATTTCCTTTTTTAATAAAAAAACCTAATATTAAATCATAAAAGTTTTTTTTTTGAATATTTTTAAACATGAAAAATTTTTTATTTATTTAATAGATGAACGTTTTACACCGTAACGAGAACGAGCACATTTTCTAGCTTTAACCCCATCCAAATCATACTTACCTCTAATTAAACGGTATTTAACGCCAGGTAAATCTGGTGTACGCCCTCCACGCATTAAGACAACAGAATACTCTTGTAGATTATGCCCTTCACCAGGAATATAAACATCCACTGATTTTTGTTCACTGATCTTTAATTTTGCAACTTTTCTTGAAGCAGAATTAGGTTTCTTAGGTGAACGTGTAAAAACTCGTAAACAAACACCTTTTTTTTGAGGGTTAAACTCTAAAGCTGGTGTTCTTTTTTTATAAAGTTTTTTTTTCCTAACTAATTTTTTTGACAATTGATTTATCGTAAGCATAAAAATATAAATGGTGCTCCCCAGGTTGGATTCGAACCAACGACCTAATAGTTAACAGCCATTTGCTCTACCACTAAGCTACTGAAGATAAAATTTAAACAACAAGACCCGCAGATAATGAAATAAATTTCATTAAACTTTTAGTTCTAAAATTTTTAGGCATAGGCCCAAAAATACGAGTACCTACAAGTTTATTTTGTTTTGATAATAAAATAGCTGAATTATTTAAAAAAGATATATTGTCAAAATTTAAATGTTTCAATTTAACTTTAGTACGTACAACTAAAGCCATATAAAGCTCACCTTTTTTTACACGCGAAAACGCTCTACGTTTTGCACGTAATCTTTTAACAGAAACAAGGATTCTATCTCCAATATAAGCATAACGACGTTTATTACCACCAAAAACTTTAAGACACTGAACTTTTCGTGCTCCAGAATTATCAATTACATTTAACATTGTACCAACTTGAATCATAAAAATATACAATAATTTTTTTAATTTAAAAGCGAAAAAGACGGGATTCGAACCCGCGACTTTTAGCGTGACAGGCTAATACTCTAACCGCTGAGCTACTTTTTCTAAAATTTAGGCAACAGCGGATTTGAACCGCTAGCTTTCTCGTTGTAAGCGAGACACTCTACCAATTAAGTTAGATGCCTAAAATTTTTAATTACCAAACGGCTTTTTTATAACCTGGAATTAAACCAAAACTCAACAGATTTTTTAAAGAATGTCGTGATAATCTAAACGATCTTGAAACTGATCGTGATGTATTACTAAGCAAACATCTATTCTTTACTCTAGATTTTAATCGTAAAGATGAAGAATTTTTTTTATTTGTTTTTAAAAAGCTGTAAATTATTAATTTTTTATTTAATAAAGAATTGTTTAATAAATTTATAAAAACAAATTTTTTATTTTTTAAATAAATTTCTTTTTTTAAATAAATTTTTCTAATTTTTAAATTTTTTTTTCTTAAATAAAGCATAAAATTAATCCCATTCTAAAGCACCTACCTCTCAAGCATATATAAAGCCTACAAGTAGTTCAATAATAAAATCTAACATACCCCAAAAACCTTCAATAGGCATATAACTTAATGAAACACACCAAGGAAAGAAATATACAGCTTCTAGATCAAAAATAATAAATAAAATAGCTACTAAATAAAAGCGTACATCAAAAACATTACGTGCATCTTCATAAGGATCAAAACCACACTCATAAGCTGAAAGTTTTTCGGAATCCGGATTACGTGCACTGAATCTTAATGAAGCTAAAAAGATTAAAGATGATAAAAAACAACTAAATAAGAAAAAAATTCCTATTTTTGAAAATTCTTGATAAAAAAGAGTCATAACTTTTTTAATTTTTGTATTATAATTTTTTTAAATTTTTATTCCAGCCGCACGTTCCCGTACGACTACCTTGTTACGACTTCATCCCGGTTACAAATTCTATAATAAGTACTCCGAACTAAAAACCTTGAAATTAAAACTAATAGAAAATAAAATCAATTGCTTAAAGCTAGAAGCAATTTCAAACAAAATTTACTCCCGGCATGTGACGGGCGGTGTGTGCAAGGCCTAAGTAAAAGTTCACCGTAGCGTGCTGATCTACGATTACTTGTGATTCCACCTTCATGCAGGCGAATTGCAGCCTGCAATCCGAACACGGTATTTTTTCAAGATTAGCTCCAAATCACTTTATTGCAAAACTCTTTGTAAATACCATTGTAGCACGTGTGTAGCCCAGTTCATAAGGGCCATATGGGCTTGACGTCATTCTCACCTTCCTCTAATATATCATTAGCTGTATAATATAAGTGGTATTTCTTTAAAACTAAAAAAATGTACCAATATAAAAAAAGAGTTACGCTCGTTAAAGGACTTAACCAAACACCTCACGGCACGAGCTGACGACAGCCATGCAACACCTGTAAATCTATATAAAGCATAGCATAGCCTATATAATAAAAAATCTATTAAAATTTTTATGTAGAAATATTCAAGAACTGGTAAGGTTTCGCGCGTATTATCGCATTAAACCACATGCTCCACCACTTGTGTAGACCCCCGTCAGTTCCTTTGAGTTCCAATCTTGCGATCGTACTTCTCAGGCGGAATGCTTAACGTGTTAACTGTTTATCAGAATATAACATCCCAACAATAGCATTCATCTTTGACAGCGTGGACTACCAGGGTCTCTAATCCTGTTTGCTCCCCACGCTTTCGTTCCTCAACGTCAGTTTTATATAATTAAATATTAACCCAGATAACCGCCTTCGCCGCTGGCATTCCTCTATAAATGTTTGGATTTTACCCCTATAGTATAGAATTCTGTTACCCTCTGTTAAACTCAAGTAAAAGTGTATTATACGCATATCTAAGCACTGAAACCTAGTCTTTTACGTAAAACAACAAATACCGCCTACGAACACTTTACGCCCAGTAATTCTGGATAACGCTCGCCCCCTTCGTATTACCGCGGCTGCTGGCACGAAGTTAGCCGGGACTTCTTCTCTAGTTAACGTCATTATCTTCACTAGTGAAAGAATTTTACGGCCGATTAATAATAAATTAAAAATCTTTTGTGCCTATCATCATTCACGCAGCATTACTGGATCAAGCTTTCGCTCATTGTCCAAGATTCCTCACTGCTGGCTAAAAAGCCTGGGCCTTATCTCAGTCCCAGTGTGGCTGATCATCCTCTCAGAACAGCTAAAGATCATCAGCTTGGTAGGCCTTTACCCCACCAACAACCTAATCTTGCACAAGCTTATCCTAAAACGGTATTATACCTTTATTATTATCTAGTATTATCAATGCAGAGCATTCTTTAAAAGAAATAAATCTTTAAAATATGATTATCCTAAGATTTTAGGGCAAATTCTTGTGTATTACTCACCTATACGCCATGGTCTAAACCATCCAACTAGCATGTGTAAAGTATGCTGCAAGCGTTCATCCTGAGCCAGGATCAAACTCACTAAAAATACAGTTTATAATTAAAACTGAAAAACAGTCAAATTTCTGTTTATTAAAACAGTAAGATTAATTTTTTGATTTAACTCAAAAAACTAAAAACCTAAATAACTATAAGAATTGTTATAGCTGTTTAGGAAGTACACTATGAAATATTACATCATAAATTACACTTTTATCAGCAGATACATTTCCTGTACCTGATGTTGATAAAAGTTTTTTACGAAATTTAAAAACTTTCGAAATTTCAGTTACATAAAAACGTAAAACGAAAAAATAGAAAACAAAAAATCCAGTCAAACTCCAAAAAACTTGACCAGAAAAAGAGTAAAAATCAAATTGAGGCATAATTTAAAAATTATTATTCAAAAGCCAGAATAGGATTCGAACCTATGACCTTTGGGATATGAGCCCAATGAGCTGACCACTGCTCTATCCGACCAAAAATAAACAACAAAACGAAAGAGATAGGATTCGAACCTACGATATAAAGAATTATATTTTGATTTAGCAAACCAACGCTTTAAGCCACTCAGCCACTCTTTCCTTAAGTTACTTAAACAAACGCAAACCTTTGTTTTTTTTACGTCTCTGTTTAGGAGGACGACAACCATTAAAGCATTTATTAGCTTTAATATCAAAAAGGATTTGTGCAACTTTAAAAATTCGTAAATGATAAAAACTTGAATTTAAAATAAAACGTCTCATTCTAATTGGACCTGAAAATTTTAAAGTAACAGTACTTTCAGCTAAAAAAGGCTCACAACGCTGTAAGAAACTTTCTAATACAATTTTAGTACTGTATCTCAATAATTTTTTAGAACATGAAATGTTACACTTACCAGATGACAACTGTAAAACTGTCTTCTTACTGTTTAAATCTATTAAAGTACAAAAAACATTATTACTTGTTAATTTTACAACTAGACGAAAATTTTTAAATGGTATAACATCTTTTTTAATAGTCTTAAAAGTTTCTAAACGTGAAAAATTATTAGAAAAGTATAAAAGATCATTTGTTTTAGGTGAAACTTTTTTATTAAATGCAGATTTTTTATTCATAAACACTTTGTTAAATAAATTTAATACCTAGACCTTACAGTTCTTGAATTAGTACGTGTACGCTGTCCACGACATGGAAGTCGATTTTTATGTCTTATTCCACTGAAACAACGTAGATCTTTTAAAAAGTTAATATCGTTAGAAACTTTTTGTTTTAAGTCGCTACTAACCGATAAAAGCTTAAAAAGTTTTTTAATATCTCTTTTATGATTGACTTTTAAAAAAGCTGGTGCTTTTAAAGAGTTAAGACCGATATATTTTCGTGTCTTAACAAAAGAGGCATTTGAAAAACCTTTTAAATTTTTCACTATAAGTTTGGGATTTTTATTTAAATACATTTTTAATTAGAATATTTTATTAAACATAACAGTTTCCAATTTTTTAATTATGAAATGTTAAGCTTTAAGATATTTAATAAAATACCTTTACATATATATATCTATCTATATGTATAATGGTATGGTATATTAAAGGTTAACTTTTATACTTAAAATTTATTGGAATGGTGGAATTGGTATACACGTTAGGTTTAGGTTCTGATTCTTTTTAGAGTAGGGGTTCGAGTCCCCTTTCCAATAGCATATATATTGATTAAAGTACATAGCTCAGTGGTAGAGCAGCAGACTTTTAATCTGAATGCCCTGGGTTCAATTCCCAGTGTACTTATACAACAAAGTTTTTTCTTTTTAATTACTAGAAGATTTAGCTGTTAAAAATTATAGCATTCTTAGCTCAACTGGATAGAGCAATAGCCTTCTAAGCTGCAGGTTACAGGTTCAAGTCCTGTAGGATGCAGTACATAATTAAGTCTAAATAGCTCAGGGGTAGAGCAACGGACTGAAAATCCGTGTGTCGGTGGTTCAAATCCACTTTTGGACATAAACAATATAAAATTTTTAATCAGTAATGAATAATTCAACTATTAACTTATTAATTCAGCTTAAAAATGCTTCAAAAGCTTTTAAAGAAATTGTCGACTTTCCTTATAATAATTTAGCAGCAAAGTTAACAAAAGTGTTGTACAGACACGGTCTTGTCCAATTCTATAAAATTACCATAAACAATGTAGGCAAAAAAGTTATTCGTATTGGTATACGCTATCGTTTTGGCAAAGCTATTTTACATAATTTTGAATTTTTATCTAGGCCTTCTACGTTGAAGTATGTTAGTTTAAAAGATCTTTATAAAATTAAAGAGAAAAAAAGAATTATTTTTGTTTCTACTTCATTAGGTTTTTTAACATCTTTAGAGTGTAAAAAATTGAAAGTTGGTGGTAAGCTTTTATTTGCTAGTTAAATTAAAATCCAAATTATGACAACCAAACAATTTGAAATACAATCATTAAAAAAATTTTCAATTTTCAATTTTCAGAAGTCTTGTTCGTATGTAGATTCACCTTATATATTTTTAGAGTTAAAAGGAAATAATTTTTATTTTTTAAAACTTCCTTTTTTTGTTCGTATAAAAAAATTAAATAGTTTAATTTCTTTTGAGAATACTGGTGGTGATGAGTTTCAGGATAAATTTAATAAATTTTTTTCTTTATTGGAGGATATTAACTTTAATAATAATAAAACATATAAGCTTTCGTTGTCTTTGAAAGGTGCAGGGTATACAGCAATAATTTCAGATTGTAAAACTTTTTTAAATTTAAATGTTGGGTTTAGTAATCCTGTTTTGATTAGTATTCCAACAGATAAATTAATAGTTTCTTGTGAAAAAAATTTAATAACTGTAGAAGGTCTAGATAAGGTTTTTGTTGGGGATTTTATTGCTAAAATCCGAAAAATTAAAACACCTGATGCGTATAAAGGTAAAGGTTTTTGATTGAGAAATGAAATACGTCCTTTAAAAGAAATAAAAAAATTATAAAATATCATATTTATGAAAAAAGTTATACATTCCGAACTTTTTGACAGTTTAGTAAAATCCGATTTTTTGATTCTGAAGAGAAAAGGTCTCTATTCACAAGATAAAGTTTCTTTTTCAAAAAACAATCAATTTTTTAATTTGAATTCTGTAACACTATTAAAAACTTTAAAACAGTTCATTCGTTTGATACAATTTATAAAAAAAGATGGTGCTGTGAATTTAGATTTTAAAAATCGTCAATTAAATGCAGTTTTAACAGGCTTTTTAAAGAAGAATAATTTAAATGTTCAATTTAAAACCCAAGGTTTATCTTTTAAAGGGTCAAAGACTACTAGTAATGAATTACTGTTGTTTTTGGGTGGTATTAGATATTCAGAAAAACATCTTTTTAAAAAGTTGATAACTGAAAAGCGTTTCCTAGTTCAAAATATTGACTCTGTTAATGTTTATAACAATTTAAATATGTATCGAATCTATAATGATTTGAATGATATGAAAAAATTGCTTTTTTTACTCTGTTTGATTCAACAAACAACAAAATAATTTCAATTAAAATATGCGACGTTTAAAAAAATATAAAAAATATAGTTTTTATAACAAATCAAAAACAAGCCATTCTTATTTTTCTGTATTGCCCGCAAAAATACAATCTTTTAAAAAAACAAAATGGGTTTTTTTACAAGAATTTGGAAAACTTTCTTTAAAGCAGAAACTTTTTATAAATAATTCAGTTTTAAAAGTTAAATCTCAAGGGAGAGAAATTTCAAAATTAAGAAACTCTTATAAAAATAGTTGGTCTATAAAAAATAATTTAAACCTATACTATAACAATACATTTAAAAATATTTTTTGGAAGAAAGCATTAAAAAAAAAAAAAACAACAAATAAACGTTCTTTGTTTTTAAGTTGTCTGGTATATCCAGAGTTTAAACTTGATATTCTTTTATATCGATTAGAATTTTATAATAGTAATTTTTTTGCTCGTCAAGCCATTCAGAACAAAGAAGTTTTAGTTAATGGTAAACAAGTAGAAGGTAACTATGTTTTAAAAAAAGGTGATGTTATTAGTTTTGTAAAAGAGAAAAATTTTTTGAATTTAAAGAATTCAAATAAAATTTTTCCTTTTTTAGAGGTTGATTATTATGTTAAAACAATTATTATTTTGTCAAATTGACAAGATTTAAAGTTTGATGAATGTTATTATTTTACTAATCAATTTTTTAACTTACAAAAGTTTAAAGAGTTTATTTAAATCTCATTTAAATTTTGCGGATATAGATTAATGGTAGATTATCTGCCTTCCAAGCAGGTGGTATGAGTTCGAGTCTCATTGTCCGCACTTTAGATATTTATTATTTTATGGGGGTATAACTCAATTGGTAGAGTGTATGCTTTGCAAGCATAAAGTTATCGGTTCAAGTCCGTTTGCCTCCATAAAGTTTTTAACGTAATAGCTCAATCGGTAGAGCACCGGAATCATAATCCGTTGGTTGTGGGTTCAAGTCCCTCTTTCGTTAACGGAATGTAGCGCAGTTGGTAGCGCGTCTGTTTTGGGAATAGAAAGTCGTGTGTTCAAGTCACACCATTCCGATATAGTTTAATTTAATTATTATGGAACTAATTCATTTTTTATTAGGTATATTTGTTTGTATTACAGGTTTGTTTGTTTTTTTAACTGAAAACCCTGTACATTCAGTGTTATTTTTAATTTTAACTTTTTTTAATTCTTCAGGGATTTTATTGCTGTTAAATGCTGAGTTTTTAGCTTTAATTTTTGTAATTGTTTACGTTGGAGCAATTGCGGTATTATTTTTATTTGTTGTAATGATGCTTAATATTAAAGTTTCTTCAACAAACAATATTAGTTATACACCTTTTGCGTTTTTATTAAGTATTTTATTAATTATCCAAATCTTTTTATTTTTGGAAAAAAGTTTTACATCATGGAATTTCTGATCATCAGAATTTTGTGAGGATACTTTTCTTGTTTTTGATACTATCGGCAATATTGAAATTTTAGGTCAGGCTTTATATGGATCTTTTTTATTACCTTTTTTATTAGCAGGTCTTATTTTACTTGTTGCAATGTTGGGTGCAATTAACTTAACATTAAATTTTAGTAGTCAACGTAAAAGTGAAATTTCTTTTCGACAATTATCTCGATCAGATAAGTTTATTTCTTTTTTTAAGTAAAATAAACTATATTTCTACTTTGTTTGTTCTATACAATTATTTTTTTTATTTTAAATCTTATTTTATTTGTTTATGCTTATATTAAGAAACGTTTATCTTTTTTCATCTAGATGGTTATTTTCAACTAATCATAAAGACATTGGTATTTTATATTTAATCTTTGGAGCTTTTTCAGGGGTTTTAGGTACTACTATGTCTATTTTAATTAGAATGGAGTTATTACATCCAGGAAATCAAATTTTATTGGGTAACCACCAACTATACAATGTTTTAGTTACAGGTCACGCTATTTTAATGATTTTTTTTATGGTAATGCCAATTTTAATTGGTGGTTTTGGTAACTTTTTTGTTCCTTTAATGATTGGTGCGCCAGATATGGCTTTTCCAAGAATGAATAATATTAGTTTTTGGTTATTACCTCCATCATTATTTTTAATTGTATCTTCAACTTTAGTTGAAGCAGGTGCAGGTACTGGATGGACAGTTTATCCCCCTTTAAGTAGTGCGCAAGCACACTC
>Ga0308003_1000995_pt1 | contig 12603 bp, 11 predicted proteins | sample Neamet36_FD_203159 | JGI IMG/M metagenome (GOLD analysis project Ga0308003, IMG submission 203159) | Marine microbial communities from water near the shore, Antarctic Ocean - #36 | ecosystem: Environmental > Aquatic > Marine > Unclassified | place: Southern Ocean | collected 2014-06-06
GCTGCAGATAAAGGAGCTATCATAGATAAGCGAGCTGAAAATTTTCCACTAACGATACTATTGGGTATAGCCTATTCCGCTTCCATTGGGGGATTCGCTACACTGATCGGCACGCCACCTAATGGCGTTTTGGTGACGCAGCTTCCACAGTTGTTTCCTTTGGCACCCGAGATCACTTTCGCGTCCTGGATGATATTTGCCTTGCCTATGAGCGCTACCTACATGTTGATAGCCTGGTTTGTTCTCACTCGAATTGTTTTCCCTCTTCCCGCCACGACGCCCTTCAGTGGGCGTGATTTTATCCGCAATGAAATTGAAAAACTTGGGGTGATGTCCCCCGAGGAAAAAAGAGTAACGTTCGTTTTCGTCAGTGCAGCCCTATTATGGATGACGAGAAAGGAGCGTTTATTTGGGGCCGATGTCGATATTTATGGATGGAGCCATTACTTGGATTCGTTTCTCGCATTCGTAGGTTCCGACCCCGTTGGCTACATGATCGATGACGGAACTGTTTCTATTGCGATGGCATTGCTGTTGTTCATAATTCCTGCAAGCAATCAGGTGGGTGGTCGTCTTATGGATTGGGAAGATGCCAAAAAAGTGCCATGGGGAATTTTGTTACTATTCGGCGGAGGCTTGGCACTCGCGAAAGGATTCACAACTTCAGGACTTGGTATCTATATCGCAGGACAGTTGCAGTCGCTTCTCGGAGAAGCTAGCCCTCTAGTAATTGTGATGAGCACAGTGGGTTTTATCACAGGACTTACGGAGGTAACGTCTAACACGGCGACAATTTCGTTGTCTCTGCCGATTATGGCGAGCCTATCTCAGGCCATCGGAGTTCATCCATTACTGCTACTCATTCCCACGACTTTAGCTGCTTCATGTGCTTTTATGCTGCCTGTATCCACGCCACCTAACGCAATCGTTTATGGTTCCGGCAGGGTGCCGATAATGAAGATGGTGGTCGCGGGTATCTGGCTAGATATTCTTTCGGTGCTTCTGATCACCATCTTTGTCTACACAGTGGGGCATTTAACCTTCGGTGTATTAGGCCCTTTTCCCGATTGGGCGCTTCCGTAGGCTATTGATTATTATTAACGAATTCCTAGGAAAGTGAAAAGTTGCGTTGGCTACCTCCCCTTTATGTTATGTTTTGGAATAACTGAAGAAGTTAATTAAGCATAAGGCTAAGAATTAGAGGGCCAGCCACTGAGGAAGTATCGGGAGAGTCCGCTAGAATGTGGCCTAAAGAGGCAAAATTATTGCCACTCGGACAAGATGATAAATTGTATTTGAACTCCTATGGTCGGTAAACAGAGTGACAAAAGAGTAGGGGCAGGCCCCTGTCCCGCCGGCGATGACAAGTGCACAAATCTTTCAGAGGTTAAACACCTTAAGGAAGAGATTAAGCGGTTGGCGGCGCTAGTACGGACGGATGAATTGACGGGCCTGTATAGTTTTCGGTACTTCTATCAGGCGCTTAGTCTGGAGATGGAGCGTACTCGTCGTTCTGGTCAACCGACCTGCCTCATAATGTTAGACTTAGATCATTTTAAAACCGTCAACGATGCCTATGGTCACGAGGCTGGCAACGCTGTGCTTGTTCACATATCCAGCCTTATAAAGCAGAGTGTTCGCAGACTAGATGTTCCGTGTCGCTATGGGGGTGAGGAATTCACTATTATTCTTCCTGATACGAACCTGATACAGGGGGTTAGCTTCGCAAATCGTCTTCGATTGGTCATCGAGAATTCTCCTGTCAAGACCAGTGATTCACAGTTAGAAATCGAGGCTAGCTTCGGAGTTGATGTCTACTTAAAAGGTGATCAATTGTTAGAAAAAGAATTCTTAGAGAAAGTTGATTCTTTTCTCTACCTAGCCAAACAGGAAGGCCGCAACAAAGTTTGTCACTCCATTATTGGTGGCTAGAGTAACAGTGGTTCAGCTGCGAAGAAAATCAAAGGGAAAGCATTAATTCCGCCGCTAACTAGGTCCTTAAGCTGATAACTTTAACCAATTTTATATTTTCGAATTCTCGACTTCCTGTGCAAGATGGAAAAGAATTGCTGCCGTAGCACCCCAAATTCTAAATCGTTCAAATTGCAATTCGAGAATTTTTCTCTTCTGATTGTCATAGGTCATGGATGTGGAGTTGTAGGAGTCTGGATTCAAGAGCAAGGAAAGAGGTGCATTAAAAATTTCTTCAACCTCTACAGGGCAGGGTATGAATTCTAAGTCCGGCTCTATGATTCCAACGATGGGAGTAACCTGAAATCCAGAGGGAAGTGCCATGTCGCCCAAGCGACCTATGACTTCAACGTTGCTCCGGACGAGACCGATCTCCTCCTCGCTCTCTCTAAGCGCCGTAGCAACCACATCGAGGTCATTTGGCTCTTCTGAGCCTCCAGGCAGGCTGATCTGGCCGGGGTGACTATTCAGGTTCTTTGAGCGCACAGTGAGCACTATCTCGCTATTCTTGCCCGGTCTGTATCGCGTTATAGGAATTAGTACTGAGGCTTTTCGTAGAGCAGTAGGGCGCTCGTTCATCATCTTGTTAACAGAGTTATCAGGATGAAAAATTGGGCTTGGGTTATCGTCCTTTTTTCGAGAGAAATAATCGAGCACATCACTGAATACCTGCGCTGAATTACTTTCATCTCGGTTGTTCATTGCGGTGACCCTATCATTCTAATATTTCATCGGTGGAAATAAAAATGCCGACATAGTGTCGGCATTTTATCAACGTTTTGGAAACTATTTATATTTCCAGGTAACTCCAAAAAATGCTCTTGCAGGTTCTCCCGGGAAGTAGCGATCGCCATTAAACGTTGTCCAGTCTGCACGTTCCGCATATTCCTCATTTGTTGCGTTAAGTACATTTAGATAGAAGGTCAGGTCATCATTATATTGAAACTGTGTTCGCCAGTTCAAGACGTCATGTCCTTCGTAGCTCTTTGTGTTCTCAGGGTTCGTGTAGTATTCACCCATGTTAACCAGTTCGAGCTCGGTCGTGACAGAGCTGATTGGCCTCCACTGCAGGCGTAAATTACCAAACGTATTCGGCGCGGTATCTACATCATTCCCATTGATATCAACTCCACCGGATATCTGAGAATTTTCGTAGGTATGCTTAGCTAGGTTAAAGACACCCTGAACCGAAAGTGTGTCGGTAATGTCTAATCCCATCGCAAGCTCGATACCACGATGCGAGGTATGGCTGTCATTGAGGTTCTCTCTAGCACTATTGGTAAAAATTTCATTTTCCTTATCCATGAAATACCAAGAGGCAGTATAGTTCCAGTTTTCACCTGCGCCCTTCACGGCTACTTCATAGCTGTCCAGTTCTACAGAATCTAAACTCGCGACTGTTTGTGAGTTTTGTAAGCGATATAGCTCAGTAGCCTGTGGGGCTCGAAAGCCTCGTTGCACTCTGATCTGTAAATCATGGTTGTCATTAAGAGCATAATTCAGGCCAAGCTTCGGAGAGACGTTGGTAAAGCTGTCGTCTCTGTCAGCAGGGCGGCTATAGCGACAACCGAAGCGGCAGGCCACGCCAGAGTCATTGGTGCGCCCGTCTATCATATTGTTATCGTAGTCGTACTTCATGCTCTCTAGGCGCAGGCCCAGAGACATATCCCAGCCATTGCCTAAGTCTTGCTCGTAGTTGATAAAACCTGCAAGCTGCCGTATGGATACGTCGAAATCGTAATGTTGGCCCTGTGGAATATGGTTGCGAAGGAAGAATGACCCTGAAGTTGGGTTTGGTTGAAACTGCTTAAGTGAGCCGTTGGTATCATCGATATCGAAGCCCAGCGCAAGATTGGCACCGCTATCAAGTTCCCTGTACGCAGCAAATTGAAAGCCAATGCTGCTGTGCTCGGTATCTTCTATAGGTTGCCCTGGCAAGAAATGCTGCATGAAGGTCATATTTACATCGCGTAAATAAGGAGTCATCACTACTTCCCAATCTTCGACCTGTTGCGTGATCGTAGTCCAGGCACGGCCATTTACACTATCGCGGAAGGCTTCAGGATTCGGGTTAGTATCGCGCAGTGCGTTATCTTTGTAGGCGTCGGTTCCTCTGACATATCCTGCAGTTTCCTGGTTCAGATTTATCATTGTAAAGCCGCCGTCGAGGTTGGCGCCATTTTCCATGGTGTAGTTGTAAAGCCATGAGACTTTCTGCTGGTCTACACCGCTATCATCACGGTAGCCATTTTCACTGGTACCGTTGACCAATAATAATTGCTTGAAATTACCGTAGTCTTGGCCAAATGATCCTCGTAACCGTTGTGAACCACGAGGTCCTTGTTCAAGCATAACTTCGCCGGCATCGCCTGCTTTTGGCAACACTACATTGATCAAGCCGTGGACAGCATTCGAGCCCCAGAATGCGCTGCCTGGCCCGCGTATGACTTCAACTCGGGATGCATTCTCAGAATGCGTATCGAACATTTCGTTCACGTTACAGAATCCGCTAGAACGAACAGGTATGCTATTTTCTGCGACTAAGAAGGACCCGCAGGCGCCTGCGCCGGTAAGAATGGGCGAGCGAATCGCAACGAGGCTCTCTTGCCCATTATTACGATGGATGCTCACGCCGGGAAGCCGGTTTAATGCCTCCTGTAAATGTGTGTGCTTGATTAAATCTAATTCCTGTTCGCCGATCACAGAGACTGCCGCATTAACGTCAGCGAGGCCCGCAGATTTTCTGAGGGTGGAAGTAACTTGGATTTCTTCTATGGCTTGTTGGCCATTTTGGGAAAGCGCAGGCGCTGCGGCTAGAGCAGTTGCAGCGGCTATGCTTGTAACTAGTAAATTACGAATCATTCTAAATCTCCGAATTTGTAAACCTTCTATTCGACTTTTTCCGCTCTGTGGCGATTCACTTAAGTCAAAAGGAATAGATTTACGGTCCCTTGTTTTAAGTTATGACTAATTTAAGGATTAAGTCCTCAGTTGCTAGAAAGCTAGCTTCAATATCAGTTATTTGCATCGGTAAAAAAAAGCACCGACAGCATAGCACAAATTATCGACCCATTCCTCCGTCTTTACACCTCTTTGGTTTACCACGTACACTGACTCTCGAATTTCGGGAGAACCCATGTAATATATGTGTTAGTGAGATTTCAGGCATGCTTTAGCAGGAAGGAAAGTAGCAATGAAGACAAGAATCACAGAATTATTAGGTATTCAGCATCCTATCGTACAGGGAGGCATGCAATGGGTTGGATTAGCCGAACTTGCATCGGCCGTATCTAATGCTGGGGGGTTGGGCATTGTGACGGGGCTCACGCAGCCCACGCCAGAGGATCTGCTCAAGGAGATTGAGCGCTGCCAGTCGATGACTGATAAGCCATTCGGGGTCAATCTGACCATTCTACCGACAATCAAGCCAGTCCCCTATGATGAATATGCTCAGGCAATCGTCGATTCTGGGGTAAAAATTGTCGAGACCGCGGGCCGCAACCCTGAGCCCTACCTACCTATGTTTAAAGATGCTGGGATCAAGGTTATTCACAAATGCACTTCTATACGTCATTCATTGAAGGCCGAGAAAATCGGCTGCGATGCAGTAAGTGTAGATGGCTTCGAGTGTGCGGGTCATCCTGGCGAAGATGATGTCACCAATATGATTCTTCTGCCACTCGCAGCAAGAAATTTGAAAATACCTTTTCTCGCTTCAGGTGGCTTTGGGAATGGCAGAGGCTTGGCCGCTGCGCTAGCAATGGGCGCCGATGGCATCAATATGGGGACACGCTTCATGGTTACGAAGGAAGCGCCTATTCATGACAATGTAAAACAGAAAATGATCGAAGCAACAGAAATGGATACGGCGCTTATCTACCGTTCTTTTCGAAATACAGCGCGCGTTTTTAAGAACAGTGTTGCAGAAAAAGTTATGGAGATAGAGGCTCGGCCCGGAGAAACTAAATTCGAAGACATCCAGCCCCTGGTGCAAGGCGTGAAGGGCAGAGAACTATTTGATGGAGGTGATCTGGACAAAGGAATCTGGTCTGCCGGGATGATAGTGGGTCTAATAGACGATAACCCTAGTTGCGAGGACTTAGTAACAAGAATAGTTGCAGAAGCTGAAGACATTCTTTCTAATCGCCTTAGAGAAATGATTTCTGGTTAGTTCGCTGCAAAAAATAGTTAAAATTGACAAGGTTTCGGCAAAAATAAAATCAGAAGGAAGTCAAAATAATATGCAAATTAAAGACAAGGTTATCGTAGTGACTGGCGGAGCAAGTGGCATAGGAAAATCACTATGTGAAAGGTTTGCTAGGGAAGGTGCTAAGGCAATCGTAGTGTCAGATATCAATCAGGATGGTATCGATGCCACGGTCGCGGATATTTCTGCGAGCACCCAAGCGCTAGGAGTTAAGACAGACGTTGGTGATGAGAATGACGTCACTGCCTTAGTGAATATGGCGCTGGAAAAATTCGGTCAGATCGATTTATTTTGTTCCAATGCTGGAATATTTACTGCCGGCGGAGAGAGTGTCAGTACGGACGCCTGGCAATCGATCTGGGATATTAATGTCATGTCCCATGTGTTTGCAGCTCGTGCAGTTCTTCCGAGTATGCTGGAACGTGGCGAAGGTTATTTCTTGAACACTTCTTCTGCTGCAGGACTATTGAGCCAGGTTGGCTCGGCTCCTTATTCGGTGACGAAGCATGCCGCGATCGGCTTCGCAGAATGGCTCTCGATCACCTATGGTAAGCGTGGAATCAAAGTGTCGGTGCTTTGCCCTCAGGCCGTACGTACCGCGATGACGGCTGGTGGCGACGGCGGAGTTGCAGGCCTCGATGGCATGTTGGAGCCGGACAAGCTAGCAGATACGGTAATGGAGACTTTAGAGAGCGAGCGCTTCCTCTGTCTGCCGCACCCTGAAGTATTGACTTATATGCGTAGGAAGACAGACGACTACGACCGCTGGTTAGGTGGCATGCGCCGTCTGCAGGGTCAATTCGAGGAAGTCTATAAGAAGAGGGAAGATTCCCAAGACGATTAGTTCGCAAATCCGGAGGCTCGAGGTGAGAAAGCTAACAACGTTGTTTATTTTCTGTTGCTGTTTGTTTCCAATAAGCATGAAGGCTCAAGAACGCATAACATTACAAGACGGCACAGCGCTTAATGTCTTTTTCGTTGCTCCTGTAAACGTAGCCAATCAGGAATCCCCTTTAGTTATTCTCATGGGCGGTGGGCCAGGCAACGCATCGATATCACAAGATACTGCGCGCTGGTTGGGTAGTGGATTTGCAGAGCGAGGCTGGATGGTTGCTGTACCAATTTCGCCAAACAATCGATCCTTTCGGGGTGGAGTAAACAATGCTCTTATCACCGACTTAATTGTTGAGTTGCAGAAACGAGAAAATGTCGCAGAGGGTAAGGTGCTGCTGGCGGGCGTTTCCAACGGTGGCATGTCGGCATTAGAAATTGCGCGACGCAACCCGCAGCGCTATTTGGGTGTGGCAGCTGTTCCGGCAATATCAGGCGCCGATACAGACAATGACGCTCTAAGAGATTTCCCTGTTTATCTGCGCATCGGTGGCAGCGATCAGTTGGATTGGGCGGACCGATTTGATGAGACTGTCACTAGCTTAACGGATGCAGGTGCTGTGCTGGATGCAGATATTCTTGATGGCGCGCCCCATATGTTTAGAATGGAATGGGAATCTTTGGAAAACTGGCTTTCAGAGATTCAAGACTAGTTAGTTTTTGAGATACAGAATGTGTATTGTATTTATTAAGCTAAATTTATGGATATTGAAGAAATATTATTAGATTTACCAATTGATCTATGGAGAAAAAATGACTAATCAAAAAATAATTACATCAATGGCATTGCTTAGCTTAGCTGTGTTTTCAGGGTCTAGCTTCGGAGTAGGCCCTTCAGCTACCGTTGAGGACATTTCATGGATGACGGGTAATTGGGCAGGCAATCTAGGGCCCAATCAGCTGGAAGAGAACTGGATCATGGGCGAGGCGGGTTCAATTGCTGCCATGGTAAGAATTACGGGTGACGATACAACTAGCATGTTTGAGATGATCACTATTGAAGAAGTGGACGGCTCTCTGGTTCTGAACATTCAACAGTGGGATCCAGGCATGGTCGCGCGCACCGATGGCCCACAGGAAATGGAATTGGTTGAAATCACTGAGAATAGTGTGAAGTTCAAGGCAACATCAGAGGGTGGCATGTCAGCCTTAGGCTACAGTCATCCTGATGCCGACACCTTTATTATTCATGTCGAGAACCCTGATAGTCCGGTGTTCAACATTCCCTTGACGTCTCGCAGTATTTGGAAATAGTCCTCCAAGAGAGTGGAGGGTGGAATGATTTATTTTGAAGAAGGAGGCTCTAGAGCCTCCTTCTTTTTGCCAGTCTTTCGAGTTACCAGACTACCAAGCCGCGCCGATGTAAACCTTCAGCGATAGCCAGCATTATCTCTTTATCTTGGCTGGCATCGAATTTAGGTGAATTTTCCCAATCGTAGAGCCAGACCGGCTTCAGTCTAAGCTCTTCAGGTTCATTTTCAAATCGTGGGAAGATGTGCGCGTGTAGCGCAGGCTCCACATTGCCGAGCATTTCGTAATTAATCCGAACGGCCTTCGTTACTTCCAAAATAACATCCCCAACGACCGACATCTCATAAAGAAACATTTTTCTCGCGCTCTCAATCATCGCATTGAGATGAGGCACAACTGGATCAGGTAGCAACAGACTATAGCCATGCAGAAATTGCACATCCCCCAGAACCACCCAGCCAGAACTTAATCGACAGATTGTCTTGGGGTACTTGCCAGTTTGGCACTGTCTTACACGCTCGTGAATCAGTGTGGGCATCTTGATCTCGCCGGGCTAAGACAACTCTAATAGTTCCACCCAGTTGCCATCAGGGTCGGCAATGATGGCTATCGTGATGCCCTCGCGCACCACCTTTGCCTGCACGACTATCTTTGCTCCAGCAGCGGCAGCTTTGTCGACGCTCGCTTCTAGGTTGCCTACCGTTATGGTCCAGTAGCGATAGCCAGCTGCCCCACGAATTCCACCTGGTGCTGCGTCAGCTGGCGCAGCGGGATCAAGTTCGATGACTTTGATCACGCTGTCACCAACCTTGAAGCGGTTCATGGTGCCACCACCGGGCATTGGAATTGAGCCTTCAAGTTCCAGCCCTAACGTTTCACCATAGAATTTCATCATCGCATCGATATCTTTTGTAACAATGCCTATATCGATAGCTGCTTTTTTTATTTCAACTGACATAGCAAATTCCTTTTAGGCTGCGCCGAGCATGGCTTTCGTTTCTAAATATTCTTCGAAGCCTTCCAAGCCCCACTCACGTCCGTTGCCAGATTTCTTATAGCCTCCGAAAGGAGAAGAAAAGTCTGGGCCAGCGCCATTGATGTGAACCATGCCAGTACGAATTTGCCTCGCTATCTTTTCTGCATGAGCAGGCTCTCCCGATACGTAGCCAGAAAGGCCGTACTCGGTATCATTTGCTATACGTACCGCATCTTCGTCATCTTCATAGCCCAAGATGGTTAATACCGGGCCAAATATTTCTTCTCTGGCGATCGTCATTTCATTTGTGACATTGGCAAATACGGTAGGCTGAATGAAATAGCCTCTGTCGATACCGTCGGGCCGACCTGGTCCACCAACGATCAGCTCTGCGCCTTCCTCGATGCCTTTTTCGATCAATGCAGTGATTTTATTGAATTGTAATTCGCTCACAACAGGGCCAAGTCTTGTTTTCTCGTTAGATGGATCGCCAACACTTGCCTTTGCCGCCGCCGCTTTGGCAATCTCAATAGCTTCTGTCATTTTTGCCATAGGCACTAACATACGAGTAGGTGCGTTACAGGACTGTCCACTGTTGCCAAAGCAGCCGATCACACCGCCGCCAACGGCTTTCGTAAGATCGGCATCGTCGAGAATGATATTTGCTGATTTTCCGCCAAGTTCCTGTGTCACGCGTTTGATGCCGTCAGCCGCCGCCTTGGCAACCTCCTGACCAGCGCGTGTGGAGCCGGTGAAGGAAACAACATCGATCTCAGGGTGGGAAGAGATTGCTGCACCCACTGTCGGTCCATCACCGTTTACTAGATTAAATACACCGGCGGGTAAACCTGATTCCGCTATAATCTCAGCTAGGAGATATGCGCTCAACGGCGCTATCTCGCTGGGCTTCAATACGATCGTGCAACCAGCTGCAATCGCTGGAGCTACCTTGCAGGCAATTTGATTTAGTGGCCAGTTCCAAGGGGTAATAAATCCGCAGACGCCGGCCGCTTCCTTTACGATTTTTGTGCTGCCGCGCACTTCTTCGAATTCGTAGCTATCCAGAATGCCTAGAATATTGACAAAGTGTCCCATGCCACTGCCTAGCTGGGCAGTCTTCGCAAGACCCATTGGTGCGCCCATTTCATTTGAAATAGCCGTAGCAATTTCGTCACCGCGTGTTTTCATGCCCGCGATAATATTGCCAATAACGGCTTTGCGTTCTTCGATAGTAGATTGTGACCAGATAGGAAAGGCGGCTCTCGCAGCCTTTGCTGCAGCGTCTACATCATCTGCAGTGCCCATGCTGATGGTTGCAAATGCTTCTTCTGTCGCTGGATTGATTACGTCAAGAGTTGAGCGGCCTGAGTGCTCTACCCATTCGCCGTTGATGAAGAATTTGTTATATGCCTTGGTCATTTTCCTACTCCTGTCGATTTGATTACACTTGTGTCAATTCAGTTGTTTAATTTGGTCTTAGTATCAGCCATAGTATTAGGGGGAGGACTGCCAATACGGGGCAGTTAGTATACCTGATTTTCTAGGCTTCAAAAGAGTAAATCAAACTACAACATTGTGCATAAGAAGGTCTAGATGTTTAACTCCTTAAAGCGTGCGATCGGTAGGCGTCTTGCTGCCTTTCTCAGTCAAGACCTACCGGGGTACCAAAGGCTTGATACTGTCGCGATAGCCGATGTCGCAATAATTCTGCAGAAGGGTGATATCGTATTGGTGGACGGGAATACCCGTATCAGTACGGCAATTAAATACCTTACGCAGTCCACTTGGTCTCATGCCTGCCTCTATGTGGGTGAGAAGGGGGCAGATAGCTCCCTTCTCAACCTCCTGGAAGCAAGCCTGAAGAGCGGCGTCCATTTAACCAACTTGGATCACTATGCCAATTCTAATCTGCGGATCTGTCGGCCAGTAAATTTAAGTGATGAAGAAGCAGAGCAGTTGGCAGAATTCGCTAGTCAGCGAATTGGTCATCAGTATGATTTAAAGAATGTGACCGATCTGATTCGCTATATTATTCAGAAACCGACGGTACCGAATCGCTACCGTCGCTCACTGCTAAGTCTAGGCAGTGGTGAGCCAACCAAAGCGATTTGTTCGACACTGATTGCGGAGTCTTTTCAATCGATAGACTATCCGATTCTGCCACGACGCAATGGCGAGGGTGAGCAGAGTGGTGAGATGCCGCTTTTGTATAGGCCGCACTTTACGCACTTTACGCCAAGAGATTTCGACCTCTCCCCTTACTTTAGGATTGTCAAGCCTACAATCGAGAGTGGCTTTGACCATCACAGTTTGGTTTGGGAGCCTAATGATACCAAAAAAGTCAATTGATTTGACTTGGTGGGTTTAGATTATTCCTAACAGGATGTCTACGGCGGTTTCAAACTGTGGGTCGCTGCGGCGACTTTGGGTAAAGGGGAAGGGAATAAAGTCATCCGGCACGACTCCTATTGATTCGAAGCGCTGGCCATCGATTAAAATTTGATTTGCTGGAGAATAGCGAATAGTGTCTCCAACGACCAAGTATGTTCCAATCTTTCCGGCGGTGCTTTCACCAAGCGTTGATATTCTGCCTGCTTTTGCTAGTCCATGTGCAAACAATTCTGCTCCACCGCTAGTTTTTGAGTTCACCAAAACAACGATAGGGCGCGTAAATGTTCGTGTTGCTCCAGACGGGGAATTTTGCGTAATCGCCGCATGTCGGTTCGAGGTATCGGACACCTCAAAATTGCCTCGTCTATTTTGAACGAACATATCCAAATGTTTAGAACTTAGGAAACCGTAAGAGTTTCGCAGGTCAATGATCATGCCGTCACTGTCCCTGAATATTCGCATTGTTCGTTCTAGGGTGAACAGATCCGACGTGCTGCGCGAAAGCCCCCAGAATCGCATATAGCCAATTGTCTTATTTCCCACAGAAAATTCTTGAACACTATTTAGAGTCGCAGAGCGGTAACTATCGTAAAGGTTTTCAAAAATGGGATTGATCTCGACAGATGCAGTTTCGCCTCGCCTTTCGAATTCCAGCAGGTGCGTGGTATTGGTGGGAACGAACTCGTCAGGCTCGTTATCTTTTGCATTAAAGGAAAAGACCGGATGAAAGGGTTCTTTGTCGACGCGTAAAATTCTGTCTCCGCGTTCTATGCCAGCTTGATGTGCTGGGTAGCCCTCCAGTGATGCTGTTACTAGAAACCCTTCGTCTGCAGCCTGAACCTCAATGCCGATGTGATTTATCGCAATGCGACCTTTGGCGGTCGGCGCTTGGAACGCCTGTATTAAATAGAACTCA
>Ga0308003_1001000_pt1 | contig 12511 bp, 3 predicted proteins | sample Neamet36_FD_203159 | JGI IMG/M metagenome (GOLD analysis project Ga0308003, IMG submission 203159) | Marine microbial communities from water near the shore, Antarctic Ocean - #36 | ecosystem: Environmental > Aquatic > Marine > Unclassified | place: Southern Ocean | collected 2014-06-06
GGGGGGCGTGCATCCTTGGCGGTGTGGTCACACGATTTGATTTTACCATCGAGGAGACGGGGAAGGGTGCCCTTCACGCACACGGCCAAGCAAAGATCGACGGGATCGACATTCGGCACTTGGAGGCGCGCTTGGAGAACCCCGACTTGCGACGCCGGCTCTTTGCGCTGCTCGACTCGGTAGTGCGGCAGAGGAAGCCGGGCCAGATGAAGTCGTTTGCCGACGAGGCGCGCGTGGAGTTGGTTGCCAAGTTGGAGGCCGAGTCGAAGGCCGAGTTGGCGCGCGCGAAACAGGACGGGCGCAACGACAGCGGTCCTGACACCCAGGGGGTTCCTGATGCGGGTGGTTCGGACATGGAGGTGGTTCGCATCAGCAAGGAGAAAATCGAAGCAAAAGCCAAGATGTCGGCGGGGAAGTTGCCCCCGACGTTTCCAATCAAACCGCAAGCGGACGAACTTCGTCCGTTCTTCGAGCGTGCCCTCTGGGGGAAAACGGAGGCCATGTCGGGGGCTGCCGATGCGGAGGGCGGGAGCGGCCTTGCCGGCGGCTCCGACCAACGCCCTGAAGGGTGGACTCACGAGGACGACGATCGAGTGACGAAGCTGACCAACGCCGGGTCTGTTTCCTCGTTGCTACCACCCCCGGACCCGTTCCAGTACTGGGTTCGCTTGGGGTGCGTTCCCGCCGAGGCCGACCCCGCCCAAACCCCCCCAGACTCCCGGCACGGGATGACGGGAATGGAAGAGACGACGTCGACGCTGGCCGCGGGGATCGATGCGGGTGAAAGAGGGCGCGGATTCGACGCCGAGGCGGACGGTGCTGAGGATGGGGCGACTAGTAGTAGTAGCAGCAGTTGTGCCCCCCCGTTGCCGAGGAAGCGAGTCGAACGTTTGGCCGACGACGGTGACCATGGCGATGCCGGCGGGGACAGCGGCGGGGAGGACGTTGGCGGCACACAGACGACAATTGTGTCTTCGGACGAGGAGGACGAGGGTGGTATCGGTAGCGACGGCATCGGCTGCGGCGACGATGCTCCAGCTGCAAAGAGGGGCAGACTGGGCTCCGAGGCTGATTGCCGTGACGACGCCAGCTGGGACGGTGACATGGAGGACGTCTCCCACTCAGACAAGGCGGTTGAGGGTGAGATCGGCCGCGACGGTGACGGCGGGGGCGACGAGGCTCCGGGAGCAAAGAAGGGCAAGACCGCGACAGCTGCGAAGAAGGAGAAGAAGAAGAAGCCGATAAACGTCAACGCGTTCATCGACGACGAGGCCGACGACGACGACGACGACGACGACGATGCGGCACGCAAGAAGAATCGGCGCCGGGCGGGCGCGGGCAGCGACGACGATGACGCAGACGCCGCGGCGGAGGCCGAGAACGAGTACGAGGAGGACGGGTTCGTGGTGAAGGACGGCGGGGGCGGGGACGTGGACGGAGGCTCCGACGACGAGGAGGAGGAGGAGGAGGAGACGTACAAGCGCCTGAAGAAGAAGAGCCGGAAGGACGAGCTGGAGCTGGAGGACGACGACCTCGCACTCATCCGCGAGGCCCAGGGCGGCGGCGGGGAGGGCGACGACGACGGGGCGGGGGGCGGGGGTGGGGGCGACGACGGGGAGGGGGGAGGCACGAACAGCGCCGGGGGCGCCGGGGACGCCGCCGGGCGCGGGGAAGTGAACGAGAGCATCCACCGGGAGGATCTGGAGAACGACGAGGACGAGATGAGTGATTTCATTGTCGATGACAGTGATACTGCTGCCGAGGTCGAGTTGGCGAGTCCGCAGGTTGCTCAGGATGCTTTTGTTTGGGCTCGTTCGACTGCCACGGCGCGGCATGTATTGTGCGGCAAAATCGGCGGTAGGGAAGTCGGCGGCAAAGACGTGAAGGCCGTCGAGGTGCTCAACTTAGATCCTGCGCAGTCGCCGGACACGTGGTTCGTCTTGCCCGATCCCAGTCTGTACCGGCTAGCTCCGACGGTTCCTGATCTCCAGCGCCACGCGGAGGAGGCGAGTGGCCGAGCGACGAGCAGTGCGAGCCTACGAGAGTCCAAACTATCGGGTGCAATTTTACAAGCCCGTCTCCTTCCCCTTGACGCTCCTGGGTATGCTCGAACCGATCCCTCGGGGAACGAGGACGACTGCAGAGAGTGGTGCGAGGTTGTTTGGCAAGAGACGAGAGGCGATGTTCGTGTGAGGGTTCATCGCATCGAACTCTACCCTCTCTCTGCACTTGTTGCACACCCGAAGGACGAGCTCGCAGAGGGAGAAGGTGGCGGTGATCACCGCTTGGAGATCGGGACTAAGTGTACGATTCGTGGCCGGGGCCCCTCCGGCACAAGTCCCAAACTGACGGGCACCGTCGTGGGATCCGTGGGGACCCAGTGCAAGGAGGACTCATCGTACGAAGGACAGGTAGATACGTATAGCAGCGGCGGCGGTATAAGTGGCGACGGCGACAATGGCGCCGATCGCGGCATCTCTATCGAGCGGCTCCTTCAGCGGCCCGAGGCATTTGTCCGGGTGAGGCTGGAAGAGTTCGACATCGTTCACCTGCATGATACTCGCTTTTTTCGGCTCGCCGCAATGCACAAAGACAATGTCGATCGACACTACCACAGCGTGTGCTCCACCCAGATTCATTCATTCCCGTGTCGTGGAACCTGCCATAAGAATCAGCTCAGAAAGCCGAAGGCCAAGCGAAAATGCCGCCTTGGGTACTTGATGCCGATCATCGATGTGGTACGGCGGCACGCCCTGGCCGATGGAAAGGATCCTAGCCCCGAAATGGAAGACGCACTGGAGTCCATAATGGCAAACCTCTGCGACAATCCGCACTTGGTGCCACACAACTTTATCGCGCAAGTCGCGCTGCCGGTCAATCAGTGTTGGAAGTGGATTCACTCTGGTAAGGGTGCGAAGCATCAGGCGATTTACAACACGAAGTATATATCAAAGAGTGACTATGGAGACACTGCCGGCGTGCTGAAGTTACTCGTCGCCGGCCTTGTGAAACTTCGCGAGCAAATAGCAGCAAACCAATCCGCTGGGCCGGACTCCCGCCACCGGCATGTGCAAAAGGTTGCCCGGCGTTGCGTCAACACAGTTAACGGGAACTTTACGGTTACCGCAGTGATGGCCGCGTTTCATTGGAACAATGGTGGCAAGGGGCACCTCTCGTCGCATGAATTGCGCTACATTCCACTCTGGCCGTTTCTGCGCCGTTTTCCGGGCGAGGACGTAGCTGTGACGGGGCGGAGGCGGCGGCGGAAGAAGCGACTCCCCCGCAGCGCCCCGATCGAAGTGGGCAACGGGCAGAGGGCGGTGCAGGTCACGTGGCTGGACGATTACAACCGGCGCCACGGTCACGGAGTTCGCGTTAAGAAAGGGGACCGAATTGTCTACGTGTGTCAAATCGAGACGGAGCACAAAAAAGATTCTGACGGAAAAGAACTGGACAAACCTGTCGTTGTTTATACGGAGTACGCATACAAGGCAAAGGTTATGATCAAGTCCGGCCTGACGAGTGATAGCTGGACCGTTCTCTACGACAAGGGACAACCGATCGTGAACGGGAAGGGCTCCCCAGAAATCATCGACTTTGATCGTAATCGGCAAGGTGGGAAAGGTCCGTGGCGCTGGCATTTCAAAGCTGATGTCACATTCAAGAGCGAAGGACCAGATGAGCAAGTACTTATCACCCCACGCTCTCCAAACGAGGCGGTGCGAGGGCTCTCACCGTACGCGTACGCACTCGCGTTCCGCAAGCAACCGCGCGCGGCGTCGTCCAACACAACGCACGGTCTGGTCTACGATGCGGACCATGCGCAGTCTACCACGCACGTCCAGCGGCCCCACGCGAAAGTAACAGCGGTCGGATTTTCGCCGTGGCACCGAGTGCCCCGTTGCCCCCCCGACTTTTGGGACGATTGGGTTCTTGGCGAGCTGGACGCGGTTTTGTGGACGTCAAAACTGAATCCGGAGCAGAAGGTGGGCGTCGGCGAGTACTCGGAATTCATAGTGCGTGCATTTGTCCCGTACATGAACGACGAGTTGCTGAACAACATGGTCGAGACTCAGGTGCCTACGCGCGGGGCAACATCGGACACCTTTGACTATGAATGGCTTCGCCTCCTGCGCGCGGTTGTAAGGTGTCGGATGCCAGCTGGCACCGAGGGAGTTGGCGAGAAACCGGATCCTCCCACCACCGAATACAACGGCCCAGGCGGCCGTGGTGTCGAGGGGAAGATCTTTCTACGTTCCTGGGACCATGTACTTTCAGCGGGTGGCGACGGTGACCGAGCTGACCCTATCAAGGACCTCGTTGAAGCTATTGCGACCTGCGAATTTGGCAAAGAAAACTGGACACTCGAGAAATACCGTCCCGCCGATCCCGATCCGAAATACCCAAACAAGAAGGGGTGGCAGTTACGTGTAACCGTGTCTGAAGATAGCGACCGCGGTTTTCAGTGGCGGCGGGACGAGAGCAAGGGGGAGACGAACCGTGTGCCCGTGGGATCTCTTGTGCGACCATTCCACGCCCGCGTCGCTCAGTTTCGAGTAGCCCTCCTTGACGCCTTACTCAATTCTGGCGACGAGGGGCGGCAACGAGTGGCGTTGCGCTGTTTTCGTGAAGGACCGGTGGTTATTGGGGATGCCTCCAGTCACGCAGCTGTTGCCCTTCGCGCACTGTTCGACAAAACTAACGTGACGAAGGAAGGAACTTTGCCCGTCGACGCCAAAGCTGAAGAGGGCCGCGGCGAAGGTATACGCGACGAGTGGTTGGGTGACGGCTACTGGCGGTACGTTCTTAGAAACTACCAGTCGCTGCACGAGGGTTCTGACGACAGTCGAATTCAGGCTCTCGCGCGACAGGCGCAGGACAAAGAGAACCCGGACGGCGAAGAGGAGGAAAGCGGGCAAGGCCAGTGGGGTGAACAAGATAGCACGGAGAAGAAGGTTTGGGCGAATAGAGACTGCCGTGAGAGTGAAGAAGCCAAGTTCGACAAGGAGGCTGGGGGGTGTCCACCAAAGTATGACCGCCGTAACTACAGTACGAAACAAGCCTTCAGCCGGCTCGGCTTTCCAGACCGGGCCCGTCAAGCAAAAGCTCGTGCGGCACCCGAACCACGGCCAGCCTCCTCGCAGGTTCCACCATCGGCGGCGTCCGAAACTGTCGGTCCATTACGTGGCAATATGCCCCTGGCACAGCTCAAAAAGTCTTGTAAGCGAATACGCAAAGTGCAGAAGGCGGAATTGAGTGGCGAAAGGACGGCGAAGAAGGTACGAAAGAAACGTGGGCCCACGTCGCGACTAAAGCCGCGGATTATTCTCAACCTCGACGACGTTCTTGCCGACCTTAAAGCGGCTCTACCAAAAGAGTTCCACGACAAGCAAACTGACGCGGAACGATGGAATCTGTTGAAGGGATCACTGGGCCGTGTCGGCTTTTTCGAAGGCCTCCAAAAGACTATTGATGGCGACAATCTCTGGGACACTCTTCACAGCACGCGATTCGACTCGACCACGTACTTGAGCAGCGTGTTCATCCTTGCACCGGTGCTTGATAAGCGGCATGAATGGGCAGCCGTGCAAAAACGAAGTTGGTGCACGAGCCAGTTCCTTCATCTAGCATCGGAGCGGGTGATCATGTGCTATAAGGGTGAGGAGTCCCAGCACTGCGAACCCGGCGACGTTCTTATCACCGCGGATGCAACTTTTCGCGCCGACTGGTCAGGCGGGGGCGGTACAGTGATCGTTCACACCGCGACAACGGGGACAATCTCCAAGCTGGAAAGCGCGGGCATTCTGCATCCCTCGTCTACCTCCACGGCAGCGTCCTCTTCGTCAACTGCCGCCGGGGGCGGCGAGGGGGCGGGAAGGGAGGAGGGAGCGGGCACGGCTGGGACCGGCCAGTCAGCGGTTGTGCAACCTCGGGTATCGGACAGTTCGGCTCTCGCGGCTGGTTATGCCAGTCAACTGCAGTACACGCTTCGTCAAGGTGCCATTGACAAAAACAGCGGGAAGCGGTCTCCGGTGTCGGTAGAACAGGGCCGGGGCCTTCTCCGCGTGATCGGTAATATTGATAAGCGGGTCAAGGGCGAGAAGGTTGTGCCCCTCCGCATGCTCGTTGCCGGCGGCCCGGGAACTGGTAAGAGCGTGATTATTGACGGCCTTCGGGATCACGCTAACCGATGTGGGTGGGATATTGAGTTGCGCTTCAGATTCAGTGCCCCGACTGGGAAGGCAGCGTCGCTGATCGGGGGCAATACGCTCGCCGTCTTCGCGGGAAACTCTCAGTACAGGCCGAAAATTGACAAGCTGAGAAAGTATTGGGGTGACGCGTGGCTGCTCGTGATCGACGAGGCCTTCATGGTGGGGCTGACAGACCTGGGCATTGCGTGGTCGAGCATTCTCAAGATCGTTAATGATGAAGACATCGACGTCGTTTTCGTTGGTGATCCGCTACAAATGGGACCCATCGGTGATGTGCCCGTATACAAGTCGTCGTTCTTCAGCAACAACGAAAGTGAATTGGCACGACAGGTCTTCACCAGGCAGTATACAAGCGACGAATGGACTAACCCAATGAAGGTTGCGTGGGAATTCTATCGTACGTTTGATCCTGAGCAGAACCGCGGCCAGGGCTGTGTCATTTGGCTGGATGAAACCAAACGAACGGAGGGCCACAAAGAGTGGAACGACATGATGCATCTTTTGCGCACCTACTTTCGTGAAACCCGTGATGGCACGCAGCTGGACGGTGCGCAGCGACGCGAGAAGGTGGAGTGGGTCGCGGCCGCGCTTGGCAAGATGGTTGTTGGCACTGACGACCGCCCCTCCAAGGAATGGGAGCGACCACTCCTCATAACGCCTTCGCGGCAAACCGCTTGCCTCAGCGGACGAGAATTGCTCTTGCGAGACGCGGCGCACAAGAACCAGCGCGCGGTGAGGTGGATGAGCGTGGACACAGTGCGGGGCGGAGACGACGACGGCGCAGTTCTCAAGACGTGGTCACCGATCTTGTACGAGAAAGTTGGGTGTGAGTACAGCAAGAAGATACGAACAGCTCCCCGCGAATTCCTAAGCTTTGTAGGGGCGCGGATGGTCATTCCGAAGAACCATACCGACGAAGTCTTCAAGCTGAACCGATGGGTAAACGGCTGCGAAGGAGAGATCATTGCTATCTGGCTTGATCCCCGTGAGCCGGACGATATCAAAGGCCCCAATGGGGAGTGGAGTGGGGAGTATCGTGACCTTACGTATGCTCCCGTGTGTGTCGTCTTTAAGCCATTTCTGGACGTGCCGGTTCCCAAGGTCTACGATCCGCAGGACTCGAGCATGTCCGTCGCGGCTGGCGCATTTATGATCGAACCAATGACCTTCGACTTTGAGGTTCCTTGCTACCTTTCGGCTCAAGAAAAACGACACCACGGGATAAAGTCGTCCAACCAGCGAAAGCCACAAGGCCTGTGTTTGAAGCGCACCAACTTCTATCTTGAGCAGGGCTACGCCATCACGGACATCTGTTCTCAGGGCAGTACATACGACCAGAAAGTTATGGTGGACGTAGAAAAGCATCATGGGATGAAGCCTCAGAGTTGGTACATTGCGTTGACGCGGGGCAAAGATCCGAATCACATTGCGCTGCTGACACCTCTGTCACTAGGGACGCTCCTTCAGTTTGCGGGCCTCGGGGGGGAAACGTTGGACCGCAGCGGAGCGACTGATGACGGCGATCGACAAGGTGCAGGCGGCGATGGTGACGAGGGGCGCGAGGTTCAAGCCGAGAATTGCGACGAAAGCAATGAGAAGAGCAATGCGCCACCCCTTGAATTCACGGGTAGCAAGAACCTCGGCACGCGGCGAGACCTGCTGTCGGAGGTACAGAGAATAAAGCGCCTAGCAGGGATTACACGAGAAACGTATCCCACCAGGTTGCAAGCATCTCAAGATGGCCTGCGTGACATCGACTCGGATTGGTATGACGCGGCCACTCGTGGGCGTCCAGTGGTGGCGCTCGCGCCCGATGACGACGATAGAGATGACAGTACTCGTGATGGTAGTGATGATACGGATGACGGCAGTGATGTAGGTGGTGGTTGTGGTAACAGCGACCGTTGTGGAGGGCAATCAAACGGAGAAGACGTTAGCGACGTTAGTGGAGACATGCAGGTCACGCATGCGCCTATCCTCGTCACTCCTGAGAGCACTGCAACATCAGGCAATGCGGGCATCTCGCACCCGACAGGTGCTCCCGACCCATCTACCGGGAGGACGAAACGGCGTACGAGAAGGTCAGTCAGCGTCGGCGACTGCGGTCATGACACCAAAAGGGTTTGTGATGCGGGTGGTTCGGACATGGAGGTGGTGCTCAACGAAGAGGGGTCGGGCACGGCGACAGCTATGGAGGTCGCCCCTCCCGGATGGGCTCGTAGGTCGTGAATGCGAGCGGTGCGGTGCAAAATATTACTTGTTAGACGTGTAGACATTCAATAACAACAACAATCATGTACTTTTTACCCTTTAAAAGTTCTGCCCAGACGTAAGAGTGTTGACTCTCTTCTTTGCCGCAGCCTCTTTTCCGAAAAGGTTCGCAAATCCCACCAACAAATCTAGGTACTAACCTTTTTCGAATACACATGGGGATTAGTCACCCTGGAAGATAGACTCTAAAATGGTGGTTGGATTGGTTAAATGTTCTCTACACGAGCGTCCCTACTTTTCCCCTCTCCGCCGTCAACATCCCCCGCGTTTCGGTGATAGGAGGCTTCTAACAGTGCTCGACGGAGCGGACATGCTAGGAATGCCTGCTTCTCCACGGCATACTTGTCGTACCACCGTCGGGTGTCGTCGCTCAGGCAGCCGTCCCCCATCCAACTTGCGCCGTCCAGCTCGAACATCTGCCAGGCGTCGTATATAGTCGCCCGTGTCCAAGCATGCTCGCCCATCCATGCGATGAGATTGTCCCGGAGACCGCCTGTTCGGTGAGCGTCCCCTTTCTTCTGACGTGGTACACCCGCTCGATCCAGATGCCCATTGATGGAAAACACTGGAGGCAGGTTTGCCGTGCCGTATGATCGCTGCTCGTATTTGTGCGCACGAAGAAGCTGACTGGACAGTACCTGGAGGAGCCGTCGAGATTGAGAACAGTACGACAATCGCCTTTGGGTTGGAAGTAGAAGTAATCGGCCAGTCACAGCGATGAGCCCAAGCACAGCAAGCGTGTCACCCTCTCGGTGTCGTACGATCGCCGGTTGAGAGCCGACTCCGGTCGTATCCACGAGGTATTGAAGGAACGTGTCGTAGTGAGCAATTAGGATGTCGATTTCCGCTGCACCGGGGTGTCGGGAGCGCTGAGTGTTAGTATAATGAAACCGCGCGTCGGACGTCGTGCCTCCCCCGCCTAACACACACACACACACACACACACACAAACACATATAACAGACGTAACACACACTCGAGTTGGCACTGCTTCGCTACCTTGGATGTTCTGTGTCGTTTCGAAGCAACACGTGAGATTGTCGAGTCTCGCGGAGGGAGGCTCGCACATGCGCGAGTCAAGGTTCATATCCACAAGGTTCAGTATAGCTTTATTCCAGACACGAAAACAGGGATTGCCATGTTTCCCCGCGGAATTTATCCACTGGCTTTCCCGGTGGATCGTCAAAGCTATATAACCGAGGTTTGATCGAGAATACATTCTTCCCGGGAATGAACGAGTCTTGCTGAACCGCAGCTGCCTGTAAACTGTCGATTCGACATCCGTGATATGAAAATCCGTGGTGGCCGCTTCTTGTCGCGGAATAATAGCTGCGGCACACACAGAGAAATCAAACGACCACAGTCCGCGTCCGGCAGACGATGATGCCACGTTACTCGTCCATTCTGGCTTGGCTCTTCCAGCTGCCGCGCCTTCGACCACCGCCAAAGGATTTTTGAGGAGAATGACGTCGATCGCCCTCTGCTTGACTCTGACGGTTTTGTCCGTTCCGGCAATGGTACACATGAAAGACCCACCGCTCGTGCAGTCGCTGAGTCCGTCCAGCAGTGACGTCTGGAGTTGGAGGAGCTTCACCCCTATCTCGATATGTGCCACGTTGCTATGGCCGATGGTGTGGTTAGTACTCAGATCGAGGGGACGACGGTTCTCGAACCCCCCCAAGCCGTTTTCAACCATGATTTTTGGAGGGAGGTCCATTCCCCCCTCCGCGTCCCACGGTTGAGCAGGATTCCAGTCGCGAGGGTCGAGCCGAAGGCGCACCTCCGTGTGTTCGGCAGAGACCACGTAGCGCCCTGTTTCAAGCATCTTGGTCACCAGCGTCTGGGCACTGGCTCGAGTATCGACGAAAAAATCAAGATCACCCTTCAATGTGCCTCGGGAATCGGCACTTATGGACCCTCCCATCAATACGTCGAGCGCGCCCCCCCCCGCCAAACAGACGGCGAACTCGGTTGTCCCATTCATTTGGTGAATGATGTCCTCAACGTCCGCCACGTCCTGGGTGTTAAAAAGTCGCCGCGTATCTGTGTCGATGCGCCGTCGGAGCGGACGGGTGGACGATGCGAAAGTGGATGAGTCGGATGGTTGCTGGCAAGGATGGAACCTTTGACACGTTGTCTTGGTCACAAACACAAGGCACATCATTTCGCTCGGCGTAAGGAATTCCACCAGTGTAGTGTTGTCCGCCATGTACTCAATATGAGAGAGCTCCTGCCCCATGTTGGAATGTGGGAGACGCGGCCGGGGTGGCTTCAGACGGCAGTAATGCTGGGGCGCGCGGACGCGATAACGAGCCGGCGGTTCGCGGGTGGTGGGCGACGCCAGGCGAGGGACGCGACGACGCGAGAACACGGGCCTGTGAACGATCGAGTCGGCGGTTCGCGGGTGGTGGGCGACGCCAGGCGAGGGACGGGCGAGGGACCGGGTGGTGGGCGACGCCAGGCGAGGGACGGGCGAGGGACGCGAGGGCAGGGTTGGATTAAGCCGAGCGCCCGGAGCCACCGTACAAAACAAGTGAAGCTGTTTGTAAAAACATAAGTGTGTCTTTCTTTGGGGGTTACGGAGTTACGCGTCTTTGATCTGGGTCTCTAAGAAGCGCGTACCGCTAATGTTTGTTTGTGCAGCCTCCGCAGCCGGGCGACACACGCCCTCGTGCGCTTGTACGGGTAGAGCGTGCTGCCAAAACGCCCATCGCGCCACGTGCCAACGCAGGACCGAATGGTCGCGGACCAACGTCGCCACTCGCGATCGGAGAGGTTTAGACCCTGGCGGACGCCTGCGGTGGTCGCTTGAAAGATGTGCTTGAAACGAGGATTGCACAGGCAAATCCTACACGTGCGGCTCCCGGGAGGAGCCCCGACCTGCTCCTCCCGCGATGGGTTGGGACGAGTGGGGGCCCCACAGACACGGCAAGCCTTCTCGGTCGCGGCCAGGAGCACAGCGGGAGACGTGGCCGCGGGTGGAGAACGGTCGGCCGCCGCGCGCAGGCCGCAGTGCAAGATCCGCCCGGCGCCCTCGGCGTAGTTGGCAAACACATACGCGCGAAGCCAGCTCCACGGCACGTGGAAGCGCCGGCAGCCAGGGGGCCCCCGGGAAAGCTGGCGCGACACGGCCGCAAATCCAAGGCTGGAGTGAACGGCGAGGAACAGCAACAAGCGGAGCGATTTGGCATTCTTGTCGTGCCCGCCGTGCGTGCCCCAGCCGAGGAAGGCGACGATGCAGCACCCGACGTCTTGCTCGAGAGCATCCCAGAGAGGGGGCTCGATTCGGCGGGATCTAGGCGACGAACGCTTTCTCGGTGCCACATAGTATGGCTCGATCTGTGAGACAGGGTTGAGTGTTAGCAGAGAATACGTGCGAGGGAAGTGACCGCACCCCATGTACAGGTAGACCCATGAGCAATCATCGGGGGGAGAGAGCGAGGAGAGAGAGCCCGGCCGCTTACCCGATGTGCCATCACGATCAGCGCGACGCCGAGGCCAACACCGGGGATCGAAGCAGTCGAAATCCATGGAAATGTGTTTTCAGCTTTCTTTCACTACCGCCTCGTATCGTTCCTTGGGAGCCTCCACCGCGCGCGCGGTGGACAGTCGGCACCGTCTGATCGGGGACGGGATGGACTGCTCGGGGGTCGGAGGCGGGCGGGAGCGCGCGGATCGGGCCCACCCGTCGGACCCCGGTTCCAGTTCCGCTGCCGGGCGGGTGCGGACGCCACTGGCAGCGCGAGCGTTGGGCCTTGCGAGTCTGGCTGCAGCAGCAGCAGCGTTGACGGCAGCACCCAATGGGTCCGACGCATGCACCACTTGCGGGGCCGGCGCAGACCAGCTCAAGCGGGAGTGCCAGTCCACCAACGTGGGAGTGTGGAACCCCAAAGAACGCAGACTGTACCAGGATGCTGTGGCCTTGTTCGGCGCCAACGAGTGGCGGGCGATCGCGAGGCACGTCGGATCACGCGACGCCTCGCAAGCCCGCACCCACGGAGTACGTACGCGTCGGGGGAAGGGTGTCA
>Ga0308003_1001008_pt1 | contig 12479 bp, 3 predicted proteins | sample Neamet36_FD_203159 | JGI IMG/M metagenome (GOLD analysis project Ga0308003, IMG submission 203159) | Marine microbial communities from water near the shore, Antarctic Ocean - #36 | ecosystem: Environmental > Aquatic > Marine > Unclassified | place: Southern Ocean | collected 2014-06-06
CTACTGTCCCAACGAAGGCACGGTGGTGGCGGAGCGTCTGTGTCCAGAGGGCTACTTCTGTCCGAGTGGCACTGCAAACCCCACGAACGACGACGCGCTGCTATGTCCTCAGGGGTCGACTTGCCCCGAGGGCTCTCACGAACCCATCCCCTGCGATGTCGGAAGCTTCGCCGCCAACAACGGATCAGCGAACTGCACCGCGTGCACGATAGGCTACTACTGCGACGACATTATGCTGACTGAGCCGGTCGCCGCGTGCACAGCTGGGGAGTACTGCCCCATGGGCGCCGTCACTGCGCTCAAGTGCCCCCTGGGCTCCTACCAGGACGTGGCTGCCCGAGGCGTCTGTCACACCTGCCCCGCTGGCTACTTCTGTCCCACTGTGAATGGCACTGTGACTGCTGTCGAGTGTCCCCGTGGCTACTACTGCCCCCCGGGATCGTCCATCGGCACGGAGTACTCTTGTCCTGTGGGCACTTACAGTAACGTCACCAAGTTGACGGGCCTACATGACTGCCACCTTTGTATCCCGGGGCACTACTGCGACGCGGACGGGCTCCCTGAGCCGACGGGTCTCTGCTCGGCAGGCTTCTTCTGCGGTGGCAATGCCACCCATGCAGAGCCGTCCAGCTCCATCCCCGACCGGTACTACCTGTCATACGTGGGCGACACGTGCGTGGCATTCGATAACGGCAACTCGACGGTGGACGTGAACGATGTGTGTCCCCAGGGACACTACTGTCCCGAGGGCAGTGGGTCGCCGACGCCGTGTCCTGCGGGCACGAACTCGTCATCGACACTGATGCAGAACGTGACGGCGTGTGCCGACTGCCTGAAGGGCTACTACTGTCCCAACGAAGGCACGGTGGTGGCGGAGCGTCTGTGTCCAGAGGGCTACTTCTGTCCGAGTGGCACTGCAAACCCCATGAACGACGACGCGCTGCTATGTCCTAAGGGGTCGACTTGCCCCGAGGGCTCTCACGAACCCATCCCTTGTCCTGTGGGCACTTACACCGGCCGCAACGGCACTGTCGCGTGCATGGAGTGCCCCAGGGGCTACTACTGCGACGACACGCTCGGGACGATGGCACCCGTGCCTTGCCCCAGCGGCCACTTCTGCGTGAACGGCAGCACCACTTTCCAGCAGTGCGCGCCGGGGTCCTACCAAGAGGATACCGGACAGGACTACTGTGACGAGTGCGCCGGCGGGTACTACTGCAGAGACTACGGGATGAGCTCTCAGGTCCAGTGCGGTGCGGGCAAGAAGTGCCCACCAGGCAGTACCGAGCCCGTCACCTGCCCCACTGGCCAGTACTCCTCGTCGGACACTGCCGCCTCGTGCAACCTCTGCGCGAGCGGATACTACTGCGAGAACGTGGACAATTTCGGAAACGGCAACTCGACCATCTGCCCCGTCGGCCACTTCTGCGCTGCGGGTAGCGATTACCCGGCGCAGTGTCCTCCGGGCAACTTCACTGAGTCCGAAGGTGCAGCCTACTGCGAGCCGTGTACCCCGGGGTACTACTGCAATGCCGTCAATGGCACCGTGAACCCCACCGTCTGTCCCGCAGGCACGGACTGTCTCATGGGCTCGATTCGTCCTTCCATCTGCGACGCGGGCTCATACGCTCCGAACCCGCAAACCCCAGTCTGCGAGCCGTGTCCCCAGGGCTACTTGTGCGACCACACCAACGGAACAGTCAACCCCACTATTTGTCCCATGGGTACGTTCTGCGCCGAAGGTAGCTACACGTGGTCGCCCTGTCCCATCGGGTATTACAACGATGAGTATGGCCGAGGCAACTGCTCCGCGTGTCGACCCGGTACATACTGTAATGACATGAACGGCACAGTCACTCCTCAGGAGTGTGAGGCCGGCTTCTACTGCCCCACGGCATCCGACTACGGCACTCCGTGTCCGCTGGGTACGTACAACACGCAGCAGGGGCAGCAGTCGTGCAGCGATTGCCCGCCTGGCTTCCGGTGTGACGATGTGGAGGGTACGACGGATCCTTCGCTTTGTCCGGAGAGGGCGTATTGTCCCGGCGGCTCGAGCAATGGTACCTTCTGTCCCGACGGCACGTACGGCGAAGGATTCGGCAAGACGCACGGCGATGACTGCACGGTGTGTCCCGCAGGCGTCTATTGCCAGAAGGGTGCTGTGGTGGACGAGTGCGCAGCTGGCTACTTCTGCCGCGACAGCGCCGCCGTGGCTGCGCCGCTGGTGGATCTATCCGACCTGGTGGATCCCTTGCACCGCAACAAGATAGAGTTCCTAATGGCGCAGTCATTCGGCCAGTGCCCGCCTGATTACTTCTGCCCTCGCGGCTCTATTGATCCTGTCATCTGCGGGAATTACACGATTCGGGAGGATACGGGCGGGCAAAACCAGTCGGAATGCTCGCTGTGCTCGGTGGGAGTGTTGTGTCTGCCCTCGAACCACACACGGTACCCGTGTCCGGCCGGCCGCTACTGCCCTCTTGGTACTGCTGAGGAGGCGCCGCGTTGTCCCACGGGCACATACAACCCCTTCAGGAGCGCTGAGTCCATCGACGACTGCCTGCAGTGTCCCGCCGGCTACTTCTGCGACGATATGGGCATTGTCGACTACGATAACTACCTGTGCCCGAGCGGCCATTTCTGCCCCCAGGGCACTGACGACCCTCCCGGCTGTCCGGGCGGCACCTACCGCGACTCTGTGGGCGGCGCGTCGAGCGCCGACTGCGCATCCTGCGCGACCCCGCAGTACTGCCCTGAGGCCGCCTCCAACAACACGCAGAACTGTCCCCCCGGCTACTCCTGCCCCACCAACAACACCATGAACGCAACGCTCTGCGACCCAGGCTACTACTGTCCCGAGCTAACTACGGTGCCTACGATCTGTCCTGTGGGTCACTACTGCCCCCAGGGGAGCCCCGAGCCGTTGGAGTGCTTCCCTGGTGCCTATTGCCCCATCGGCACAGACGCCGCTAATCTGTGCCCACTGGGATACAATGCCACGGCGGAGACCAACATCACTGCAGCAGTGTATGGTGTGCTCGACGAGGCCTGTCAGACCTGCCCGCCCGGCACTCACGGCGCGGACGCGCAGCGACTCGACTGCGCCTCCTGCGTGGCAGGGTATGTGTGCCTGGGCGCCACCGCTAACGCGTACCCGACCAACGTGACGAGTGACAACGGGTACGAGTGTCCGCTGGGTTCGTATTGCCCCCCCGGTTCGGAGGTGGAGACAGCCTGTCCCTCGGGCACATACCAGCCTCTCATTGGCATGACCAACATCTCCGACTGTACTTCATGCGCCGCCAGCACATACCAGAACGCCGTGGGCATGGACCACTGCTTGCCGTGCTCATCCTCGTCCACCTCTCTCGTCGGCGCAGACTCATGCACGTGCACGGGCAAGAACAGGGTCTTCCAGGCAGGTAACGGCTGGTGTATCTGCAAGCCTGGGTATGAGTTCGTTGACCTGAACCTGAACCTTCTTTCCGAGGCAGACGGAGACCAGGACTGCCAGCCGGCGGTGTACGACCGCTGCGACGACGGCACCTACCGCACGCCTACGACAGGCGAGTGCGTCGAGGAGGATTCGTACTGTGTCGAGGTGTGTGGCGACCTCGGAGGGGAGATGTCCCCTACACTGGGTACCTGCCAATGCTACAACATCACCACGTTAGCGGAGGCATGCGACTCGGACTGCCGTGCGCAGCTAGCGACCGTCATCTGCAACAGCGACGGCGAGATGGCGTTGAGCGACCCTGTGACGGGGGAAGAGTTTGTGATCGACTTTGCCGACATGGGCGCGGAGGGCTCCGTGGACTGCTCGGCGCCGGGAGCGTCCGTTGTGTCCATGAGCACCACCTCCGGTGAGTTCGCGGGCGTCTTCGGCACCAACTCCGCCGTGTCTTCCGCCGCCGAGGCGGGGCGCAGGCGCCTCTTGGGTATCGGTCGCTACTCCGATGAGATGGAGGATGAGGAGTATCACATGCAGACTGAGATTCAGACTCAGGCGGGCCTGAAAGTAGACCTCGCGCGCGCTTCCGACGCGAATCCCGCCATGTCGCCTGCTACCGCCACCGCCACCGCCAAGGAGCCTCACTGGAGCCTCGGCAGCCTGGCAGCTGCCGTGCTAAAGACCACGCACCTGTCCGTCTCTGCCAAGAAGGAGAAAGGTGGTGTGGATGGCTCTGCAAAGGCGGAGAGGGAGGAGGAGCACGCGCAGGTGTGGGGCCGCGAGCGCCCGGTGGCCCCAGACGCGCGTCGCCGCCTCAACAGTTACTCGGCCGACATGGTCGCCTTCTCCACCCCCATCGTGTGCATGGCTCTCGGCTCCACCATTGTCTGGGATGTGGACAACGCTAACTATCCCATCTACATCAAGGACTCATTGCTCAACACTAACGAAGCATTCGATTACACGGACTTCCGAAAGGTTCGGCATGCGTCCTAAAACCCTCACTTATGCGCCCAGTCCTAACCAGCCATTCACTAATTCTCCCATATCTCTTTCGTCAGCTCGGAGACACCTGCAGCACCTCGCTCCAGGTTACGTCCTTTGCGTACACCTTCGTCACGGCCGGCACGTACGTGTTCGGTCTATCCACCGACCGGGAGAAGATCACCGTCATCCAGGTAATTTGTCGTAACTGACCGAATATGGAAGACTGGTTTCCACTTCAATTCCGACAACCTAACCCATCCCTCACAACACTCACAACACTCTCCGCCGCCGCGCCGCAGGTGATGTTGACCAACGTGAACTGCCCATCGTCGCTATTCGAGGATGAGTCGCCCTTCGTGGAGTTCCAGAACAGCCATCTCAGCGAGATTGGCGTGACCACCAACTCCGACCTGGTGCTGGCACCAGACTGGACGCTGGTGGTGGCGCTGCTCATTGCCATGTTCACCATGGTGGTGGTGGTGGTGGGCTTTCTCTACTACTTCCGCAAGCAGGCGTGGTCCAGCCACACTGACATCACCACGAGCTACCGCAGCCAGCAGGCGCAGGTGGGGTCTCACATCAAGGCTTCTAAGGGCGGTTACTACAGCAAGCTGCGGGGCCACCGCCAGGCCCATAACGGGGACGACGGGGGAGACGGTGCGTGCGGCTGCAGTGGCGGCATGGGTGCCCTGCTTAGCTGTCTCTCGTGCCGCAGCGCGCGCGTGGCAGCGGCGGATGGCAAGGATGATACGCCTCCCTCTGTCGGTATCCGGTCAGTGGAGAACGAGGACATCGAGGCGGCCGCTGCTATCAGCCGCTCCGCCACCGAGCCCGGTGAGGGCGAGGACGGTGGTGCTGTGTCCAAGAGTCTGCAGAAGCAGCTGCAGGGCACGAACGATAAGATTGAGGGGCGGATGCTGGAGACCAACGATTTGCTCCAAGACCTCCGCGCCAGTCTAAAGAAAGAGGTTCCCCACATGCTCACATATACCCATGTATCCACCCTCTCCCTCCCCCACTAACATCCCCTATGTACACCCTCCTGGCCCCGTCCCCCCATTACAGGTGGATGAGCTGAAGACGCTGCTGCAAAGCACCGTGATAGACATGGGCTTGACGCCCGAGAACAAGGCGCGCAAGCTGCAGGCCATCTACGACCGTATCCGTGCGGACTGTGCTGCGCGGGACTTATTCGAGAGTGATTTCTCTGCCAGCGAGGAAGCGACGGTGGAGATGATGGAGCAGGTGCAGCGTCTTTTCTCACACGGCCCGGGCCGTATCGCCGGCGAGGTTGTGGCGGAGCTTGCTCAGCGCATCCAGCAAGCCATCGAGAAGGAGGAGCAGGACTACGTGTGCTCTGCATCAGACAGCGTGGGTCTGCGGGCCATCCTCAAACAGCTGAGCTTGCTGAGCGACCACATCTTGAATAAGGTGGAGACGGTCAATGAAGATGAGATCCGACGCAGTCACACGACCATCGAAGCCATTGACGTGAGTGTGCGGGCGTCGCATATCGACCTTCCGGCGCCCATCCTGACGGCGCTCACGGACGCGCGCAGCTGTAACGCTGACGCGGACTCGCTGCATACCCACACGCAGCACGCCGTGAACCAGTTCAGAGAGCGCGTGCCCCGTTTTGTGCAGGAGATGCAGGACGGTGTGACGGGGCTCGGTCGCAAGCTCTTCGATATCATGGAGACTGGCAACGATGCCATGGTTTCGAAGGAGCGGGCACACAGCGCACAGGTGATGGGTACGGACTTTGAGGACCTTAAACTCGCGATAGACTTGGAGCTGGACGCATTGAAGGAGAGCACGGACGAGGCGCGCATGGCGCGCGAGCTGGCGGCGGCGGCGCGGGCTGAGCTGCTGGCACTCATTGACGACGTGTATGGAATGGACGCCTCGGCGGTGGATGGCGGGCAGCTGGCCGCGCTAATGCGCATGCTGAAGAACGGTGAGGGTGACAACGGCTACGATGGTGGGGCGGGGAGCCCTCGGGCCAGTCCCCGAGCCGATGAGCAGGACGGCGGCGGCGGCGACATACCCGAGCGCAGCCCCCGCGCGGACGCGGCGCCCGCCTTCCAGGAGGAGGTGCAGGACTACGTGAACGTGCAGAAGGCGCAGGAGGAGCAAACGGAGGCCATGAACACTGCCGCCCTGGACTCTGCACTGGCGCTGGAGCAGAAGATGCAGGCGGAGAAGATAGAGGCTTTAAAGAACAGCAAGAATACCAAGCGGGATGGCGATGATAGCGACGACATCCTGGGCGCGCACACTGCAGAGAGCGCTGCTCTGGAAGAAAAGTGGTCGCGCGAGCGGGACCAGAAGCTGGAAGCACTCATGCGAGCAGACTCGTCATCAGACCCCGACAGTCTATCACCTGCCGAGCAACGGGCGGTGGGTATGGCAAACTCGGCCTACGCCGTGGCGTTGCGCCTGAGCGCCATGCATGCGCGCAGGGCTTTCGCGACGTTGCAGCTCGCTCTGCAGAACGATCTGGTACAGCTCGAGGCGACTCACTCGCGCTCCCCTGTGGACACCGAGGAGGAGGAGCGACTGGCACGGGCGGTGGCGGCGCGGGTGGATGATCAGGCGCGACGCGTGCAGGCGCTGCAGACGGAACTGGTGGCTGTGCGCGAGCGCACGCAGGACGAGGAGAACAAGCGCCGCCGCGCGTGGCTAGCCAGCCCCGGCAGCCTCAACGTGGGCACCGAGTCTGCGCGGCTGCAGCAGGCCGTGGCGGAGGCGATGATGTCCATTGACGCTGAGATGGATGAGACAGAGCACACACTCAAGACCATGGCGACCACGGCCGCGGCCACCGTCACGGAGCAAACGGAGATGAAGATCCGCAGCTTCAACACGCCCTCCATGGATCGCACCCTGCGGCAGAGTGCCAAGAACCAGGCGGACTCTGCGGAGCGCCGGGTGGCGCATACAATGACTGCCGAGAAGGCCATCGTTGCAAGCGAGAAGTCCTACTTGGACATCATCCTCGAATACACTGACACGTGGGGCCTGGGCATGCGCGACGGCGAGCGGCAACGGCAGCTGTTCGCTCGTGCGAGTCACGGTATGGAGGCTTCGTTCCAGGTGCAGCAGCGCCTACTGACCATGGAGCACGAGCTGCAGGCGGAGGCGCAGGAGGCGCAGCTCGTGGCGGATTTGACGCGCAAGCGTGCCACTGCTGTGGAGATCGAGGGGGAGATCCACAACCACATCGAGTCGACGCGTGAGAAGGGCGCGCTGCGCATGTCCGCCCTCAAGGCCGAGCAGGAGGGCAGCCGAGGGCGGCTCAAGGATCGCCAGGAGTCTGCCGTGGTTGACTACGAGCATGAGTTCTGTGTGGCGATTGAGGACAACTCGTGCCGCGCGGTGGAGCAAGACATCACAATCTGTCGCGCACGTACCACCACGCTTGCGGCGGTGTTCACGGCGCTGCGGCACAAGAAGCAGACCCTCTTGTCAACGGTGGAGGCGGCCCACATGCCCGAAAACATCAAGAGCGCGTCCGTCGAGCAGGTCGATGCGGAGACGTTCCGTGAGGAGAGCGAGCTGCTTGCCGCTTTCTGTGCCTTCCGCGGTACGTGGGGCGTGCACGGCCAGCACACGGGGTGCATGGTGGAGGGCGTGGTCGCAAACACGGGTACCACCTGCCACACTATCAACCACGCCTTCGAATCGGAGAGTGCGCTGCTCAAGGAAGCTTACGCTATGGACATCCGGCGGCTGCGACGGAAGCACTATGTCATCCAGTTTGGTCTGCGAGAGGCAGAGGCCAGCCGCCTCACTAATAGCGATCGCGCGCCCGAAGACGTCGAGGTGTCGCTGGCAAAGCTGTACGACATTCCCCTGTTGGATGTTGTGGAAGAGGTGCTGAGCGGCGTGCTGACCAAGGCCGCCGCTGACCACCAGGAGGCGCAGGAGCACCTGCAGGCTGCCGCGGCGGAGCGTATTGAGCTGGAGCGCGCGTACGATGTGGCGGTAGAGAAGGTGCAACACTCGTATGAGGCAGTGCTGGATGAGGTGAGTGCCGACTTCGGCGCACGCCGCACGCCCGACGACTCGCCCGAGCGCACGCACGTGCTACGGCGCAAGGAGTGTGTGGAGCGAGCGTCGGCGCGGGCAACATACGAGGCCGATCTCGTGGATGCATATCACCAGTGCATGTCCAAGCACTTCACCACGTCCAAGGTGGATGATGAACTACGCACACTCCTCCAGCGCAAGCAGCAAGAAACGGAGGCCCTGGAGTCGGCGCTGGCGCAGGAGAAGCAGAAGCAGCTGGAGACGCTGATAGATCACCACAAGGACAAGCGTGATGCTGCTGGGCGCAAGCGCCTCGAGAATGATGCTGCCCTGGAGGGACTGGATGCAGTGATGGACCGGAAGCGGGCGACCAACGCTGCCATGCTGCAGAAGCGTCGGCTGCAGCGCCGCTTGGCGCGGCAGAAGGAGCTCGTGACGGCCGGCAGCTCTGAGTCAGACGCGGCCCGCACTGCGGAGTCTGAGTCGGCGGCCTTCGAACAGGCCGAGTCGGAGAGCGCAGAGAAGCAGATGAAGTCCATGGAGAAGCGAATGTCCGAGGACCCTCTAACCGACGCGCTGGCACGGCTCAAGCAGCAGCACAACTCCACGTCGGAGACGCTGCGCGACGGTCTACTGGCGAACCAGAAAACGCGCAAGTCTGGGCTGGCGGAGCGGCTGGCTGCGCGGCAGCGGACGAAGGCGAGGGAGTTGGTGGTCGAGAGTGGCGGTAAGATGACGGAGGCGCAGGCAATGCAGGAGGCGCAGAGCGACCTCGCTACGCTCGATGAGGCGGACACTCAGGCCCTGGACACGCAGCTGGCGGAGGACAAGGAGCACATGTCCAAGCTGGTCGCGGGCGAAATCGAGGACGAGAAGAGTCGGATCGAGAAGGCATTCAAGATGGGCGCTCTGAGCGAGGCGGACTATAAGGGAGAGATGGACCGTATCAATGCCAACGAGCGCCTATCGCACGCGCTGCTGCAGCAGGGGCTGGAGACGACGCGCAACAAGCTGAAGCACAACTTGAAGAAACGTCGTGAGAAGCTCAAGGCGAAGTACGCAGCGGGTATCAAGGAGGCGCAGCCGGACATGGACGCCGACGAAGTGGAGCAGGTGGCGGGGGACAAGGCGGATGAGGAGATCGCGCGCCAGAGCGGCATGCTGGAAAAGGACCTCAACTTGGCACACGTGCGTCTCCACGAGCTTGCCGCGGCTAACTACGACGAGACAGTGGCGAATATCAAGACTGAGCATGAGCTGCGCATGAAGGGTCTTGATGCTGGCAAGAAGGTGGCGATGCAGAGCCGTAAGCGCACGCTCATGAGCCGGCTGCAGCGCCGCAAAGAGATCGTGCGCAACTCGCTGGCGGCCAAGGGCAAAGACCCTGCGGAGGCAGAGGCGATTGTACAGAAGACGTACCAAGAGGACGAGGAGAATGTCGAGGCGGAGGCGGAGGCTGACGCGGAGCGCCACGTGACGGAGCTGCTTGCCAGCAAGCGTGCCGAGAGAGAGGGCGCGGCGGAGGTGTGGGCCAAGGAGAGCCGCTCTCAGATCGTGACAGAGGAGTCTGAGGTAAGTGCGCTCAAGGCGTCCATGGACAAGCACGAGTATGAGCTGTACTACGGCGAGGGCACGGCGGCGGCGCAGGCTGTGGCAGGTGCCCGCAAAGCTGCGCGCGACGCGCAAGACAGTACCGACGGCCGCCTCGCTGAGATCCGAGAAGCGCACAATGCCAACGCTGAACGGCTCAAGAGCTCAATGGCCAACAAGAAGATATCTCAGGAGGACGCTCTTAGGCAGAGGCTGGCGGCTAAGCGCGCGGTGCGGCAGAAGGAGCTGGAGGCCGGAGGCGTGGCGGCGCCGGCGGCCGAGGAGCAGGTGCAACAGGAGGGCGCGCAATCGGAAGAGGACGCCATTGATACCCTCAAAGAAGCCCTACGCGCGGAGCTGGCCGCGGAGATGTTCGAGCTGACCATGGCCACGCAGGTGGAGGAACACCAAGCTGTGGCGGACATGCACAACCGCGCCAGCAACGACCTGAGCATCGCCGAGGGTCTCAAGAACGCTGCAGAGGGGCGGCTTGAGCAGATCAAGAAGACTAACGAGCGCGAGGCTCGGCGGCTGGCAGAGGACATATCTGCATCTAGGCACAGCAAGGAGTCGAAGCTGAAGGAACGTCTTCGCCTGAAGCGCGAGGCACAGCTGAAGAAGCTCGAGGAGGAGACGGCGTCTAGCGCGACCCGCGACGCGGCGGCGGCGCGGCTAGCGGAGGAGGAGGAGACGGCGCTGGCGGAGCTTCGGCGGGCGGAAGATGAGGACGAGGCGGCGCGCACTGCCACACTGCGGGACGAGGCGCAGAGGGCCGTGGAGGAGGCGGCGGAGAGAGTGCGTGCGGAGGATATCGAGGCGAGCGTCGCAGCCGCCAAGGTTGCAGCGCTTTCGTCACAGCGTGAGCAAGAGGCCAGCGCCTCGGCCGAGGCATCGGCCGAGGAGCTTAAGCGTCTACGCGACCTCCACGACGCAGAGGAGGCACGGCACAATGCCGGGCTTGACCAGGACAAGAAGAAGACTCAGGGCAAGCTCGGAGACAGGTATGTGCTAGACGTGCTGCCATTAGTGATGAGTGATACATGGCGCGGTATCGTGGTGTTGTGGTCACCATGCCCTTCAATCACCGTGCTTGCACTCCACAACACCCCCCTAACACACTCAATACTCCCAACCCCTTCTAAACTACAGACTCGCGGCCAAGAGGGCCAAGAAGGAGAAGCAGCTCGCAGAGGCGGAGGCGAAGGAGCGGGCGGCGCTGGCCGAGCGCCACGCCAAAGAGGCCGCGCAGAAGGATGATCTTAAGGCGTCCCGCGAGGAGTGGATGGCCGCCCTGCGCCAGGCAATGTCCGATGCCGACGACAGGTATTATACACGGCATTATTGTAGCATTACATAATTGCGACCCTGGCAAGCCTAGTTCTAACCCTAATCCCCAACCCTTCATCGCATGTCGGGCACTCGGCATCCGGCGACACAGTCACCTGGACGGAGCCACCAAGGAGGACTTCGTGCTCAAGGCCACTCTGGGACTCAAGCTCGTGCCGGACGCGCACCTCACCGAGTGCGTGGAGGCAGTGATGGTGGACAGACACACCGACGCCACCGCTGCGTTACTGGACAGACACTACCAGGAGCGTCTTTCCAAGATCAAGCCTGCCGTGGAGACGCTGCTGGAGGAGAAAGCCACAGCGCGTGCGCGGCTCGTGGCGGAGCTAACGGAGCAAGGAATGGACGAAGGTGTGATGAAGTCGCGGCTGTCGGAGCTCGACGACACTTTCCAGGCGCGGCAGCGGGAGGCAGAGGGAGCCGCCACCGCCGCGCTGGAGCCCGTGCACATGCGCGAGCAGATGGAGCTGAAGCAGCTGCAGCTGCAGGATGTCTCGCGCGCCATCATGATGTATTCGCGCACGGGCGGCGATGCAGCCGAGGCGGCGGCGGGTGCCAGTCAAGAGAAGATCATGGAAGAGATGGCAGCGTACCGCGCCAACCTTGAGCAGGAGAAGGAACAGCGCGAGATGCGCATGGAGACGGAGCGTGCCGACGCGGAGGCGAAGCTGCGCGCGCAGCACGACGAGGCCATGGCGGCAATGCAGAGTGTGCTGAAGCAGGAGCAAGAGCGCCAGGAGAAGGAGCTGCAGAAACATATGGATCAAGCCAAGAATAGCACGGACGAGGCAGTGAAGGAACTGCACTTGAACGAGAAGACGAAGATCCTTGACTCATTTACCAAGGAGGCGGAGGCGGCAGGGGCTGCATTGGAGAGCGAGAAGAAGAAGAAGAAAGACATGCTGGCGCGGCGTTTGGACAAGAAACGGCAGACACGCATCGACGCAAGCGCGGCCGCGATGGCTATGGCCAAGGTGGCAGCCAAGGCCGCGGGGGCCGACACTATCGCCGAGGGCGAGGAGGATGAGGAGGAGGGCGCTGGTATGGTAAAGTCAGACTCCCAGCAAGCGCT
>Ga0308003_1001013_pt1 | contig 12453 bp, 9 predicted proteins | sample Neamet36_FD_203159 | JGI IMG/M metagenome (GOLD analysis project Ga0308003, IMG submission 203159) | Marine microbial communities from water near the shore, Antarctic Ocean - #36 | ecosystem: Environmental > Aquatic > Marine > Unclassified | place: Southern Ocean | collected 2014-06-06
TGGTGTTTTTAATGAATTTCATTTAAAAATTAGTTTTCTTCAAATTGATTAATTACTTCAGAAGCGATTCCATCTTTTAGAGAGATCATACCGTTCGACTGAGTCCAAATATTAAGAAAGCCCATTTTACACAAATTCTGCTGTGAATTTTCATTGGGAGCCCCAATATGGAATGAACCAAAATCAGTATCTACATCTTTTGATGTGGGATATAAAAGTAGAGATTTGTTTGACTCCCAATACATATTATATGCATACATCTGTTTAAGGTCTGCATCAGAAGGTTTATTAGTATCGACTAATTTCCATTTTGTGTCTATCACTAAAGTTTCGCCCTTGTAATCTACTACAATATCTGGTTTAATAACTTTGTTATTCCAAAACTTCTTTCTGTTTTGGTAGGACACTTTGTATTGATATTCTGTTTGTTCCTTTTGTAACATCTTAAATACATAGCGTTCCCATAGTTCATTCATATCAAATAATATAGCAAGAACATCTTCTTTTCCTCCTTGAATATCAGGGCTATAATTTAAGATAATTAGTTTAGCTAATTGTATGGCTCTACTGTAGTGTTCCGTTTTTCTATCCAATATTAACCTGCTAAATGTAGACTCATTTACATTAGTGTCGTTGAGCAAAGGGAAAGCCATTTTTAATCTCAGTATACGATCTAAATATACCGAACTATTAGGTAAATGTTCTAATACATCTAAAGCCCTCTTTAGTATTATATTAACAATGTGGTTGTAGTCGTATACCTGATGTTCGGTATAGAATCGTTCCTTATGAAGTAAGTTTTTACTAATTTGTTGATTGAATAATAGCCTCCCTTTTAGAGCCCTTACATTACCAGACTTATGACGGTAGCTTTTAATAAGTCCTCTTCTTAAGATGGTTTGAACTTCGTTTAAATAATGATTGATGTATAAATCCAATAGTGAGGTATTTCGAAGCTTAAGGTCTGCATGGGTAAGAGAAACCATATTAATCATTCCACTCTTTTTAAGCATTTCAAGTAAAATTATTTTCCAAGCATCTTTAGTTTCTGAGTCACTATATTTATTTACTTGTTTGTCAGCTTTTGGAAGCACCTCAATAGTTACTCTTCCAATTTGAATTACCCCAACATAAGAATTGAATTTTACTCCACGGTGTGTTAGAGTAAAATATCTGTGTTTGTTCTTGTCATTAAAACGTTGAATTGCGTGAAGGTCTCTTTCCTCAAAGAGAACACCATCGTAATGATTCCCTTGTTTAATCTCATCGTATTCAAAAACCCGTATAGATTTATTTCTAGGCATATATAGATATAAAGTCTTCCTCAGATAGTTTACTAATATCTGTAAATTCATAAATCCTTCTCTCTAAGAGAAGATCACGATCTTCATAGCTAAAGTCGCTATGGAAAACATCATTACTTGTATTAGACTCATTAACAAAAGCTTTCCCAAGGACCAAACCAATTTTCCCAAAGTCGCCGTAGAAGTATTCTTGGAGTAGGGGTATGATATTGTCTTTAAATATTTGTTGTAACATTTTTAATGAAGAATCATTATTGAGTTTGAAAAAGTAGGAGTGCCCAATACAGTGATCTTTATCAAGAAGTTTTTCAATTCTCAGATTGATAACATCCAATAGTTTTGGGATGTCAATTTTACCACATTTAATATTTTCATCAGCAAGCACCTTTGAATTAGGGGTCATTTCAATAAATGAAAAACGACGTCTAAGAGCTGTATCTAATGCCTCAACACTTCTATCAGCTGTATTCATAGTCCCAATAATATCCAAGTTTTTAGGAACTGAAAAGGACTTTTTAGAATAGGGTAGTAGTACACTTAATTCATTTTCTTCACCCTCTCTTTTGTCAGGTTCAATTAGTGTAATTAACTCACCAAAAATGTTAGCTACATTACCTCTGTTTATCTCGTCAATAAAAAGAGCGTATTTCTGATTTGGATTATTTCGTGCTTTCAAGCTAATCTTTTTAAAGATCCCATCTTGAATTTCATAAGCCAGTTCAGAATTATTTTCTTCATCCATCACGGGTTTTATTCCTTCAATAAAATCTTCGTAAGAAAAGGATTGGTGGAAAGTGGTGAATTCAAAACGTTTAATCGGATTTGTGCTTATTTCATTTACAGTTTGAGATTTGTCTAATAACTCTATACTCCTTACAATTGAATCTTCATCAAACTCTTCATGAAAGCTCCATGTTGAATCAGTATTCTTCCACATTACTAATGGTTCTCTTCGAGCTTTTTTATCTCTTTTTACAATGTCACAATCAAAGTCTGTATGTTCTTGCAATTGCCCCCAAACAGTTGCTCTCTTATTTTTTGAGGATGCTTGCATTCCCTTGGCCTGAACAAGTTCATGGTTTAGTATTTCAGAAACAGTCAAGGCACCTTTTTCGTGAATAGCTGCCGAAATTACTTCAAACCAAGTGTAATCTTCAATTAAGTTTACCAATAAATCTTCTCTCGATTTTGATTCTATTGAGTCAGTATATTTGGGGAAAAGCTCTTTTGAAAGTTTGTATGTTTTACCAGTTCCTGGAGGTCCGTAGAATATGGTGTTTAATGATTGTGCCATATCTGTTGTGTTTGTATTTTGTAAATTATTCCCTTCTTCTATTCCTAGTAGTTTGATTAGATCGTTAACATAATCAGGGTATTTGGTTATATCTGTTAGAGTTTTTAAGACGATAGTATCACCATCTCTATTCCAAATTCCCTTTTTCTTCCAATCTACCTTTCTTCTACTTGTATATGAATCTACTTGCGAGTCGTAATAATAATCAGAGGTAACAACTCCGTAGCCGATATAGTCTTTCCTACCTTTTTTTGAAATAATTATATCTCCAATCGATATTTTGTCTCTAAATTCAATATTTGCAAGACTATGATTCATCGGATTATTCTTATACCCATAGGATTCAATTAATTGTTTTTTAACAGCTTGGCTATCTCCACAGCTATTTAGATTACCTAATTTATCCCATCCAATCCCCATAATGCCGCCATCATAAAACTCATCCCAGTATTTAGCATTTTCTCCTGGTGCGTATAACCAATATCTATTTGCAGAAGCTGTTGTATTCTCAAATTTATCTTTGATGTAAGAAATAAAGTTTTTTTTGCCCAAAAAGGATTTGTAAAGACCGTTTCCATTATCAGGAAATCCAACTTTATTGTTTAATTCATCATGTCGAACTATTAATTCTTGATTTCTTAGCTTTAAGTGTGTTTTAGACGCGCTCCATATATTAAAGTCATTGTATTTCCCTGATGTAATTTTGTGTTGGTTCTTAAGAAATTCAATAGTTTCAGTATAATTAGAGGAATCAATTATACTTAATTTGTTATCGAAGAATATTTGGTCAATAACTTTAATGTTATTCTCGAAATTATTTTTTTCAATTAATGATATAATTGAATTTGCTGCAATTATTTTACCTGATTTCAGTAAAGATATATATTCCCTTATAATTTCATAATTGTTAGATTTTGATTTTTCAACAATTATGAATCCATGATTTTCCAATAATTGAAAAGCTTCAGTTTCTTTACCTTCTGGAAAATATTTTGGGTCTAATTCTGAGTTGTTAGCATGTCTGTTTGCAATTGATAAAACTAACCTTGGTGGGTATGTTTTACCATTGTGAATTAGATTATATGTAGACGAATGTCTACCTTTTCTTATTCCATCTCTATTGATTTCTTCAATTGCTTGTTCTAAATGCTCTTTTGTTATATTATTTGGTGTCATGTTAAGATAGTTCAAACTAGTAAATTTTTCATGTGATTGAAGTGTAAATTCAAATATATTAAAAGTTATGTAGATTAACTTCAAAACGTTCAAAACCATTATTATAAACCATCAAATAATATGTTAATCAATTTATGAACTAATATTACTGCCAACAAATTGATCCAGTATGATATCTATTAATTTCGGTTATTACAGTTTCAAGTAATTTATAGACAACAAATTTAAGATATTCTGTCAAAAACTTTTAGATATAGATTTTAATACTATTTTTGATAAAAATAAAAATATGAATTGGATTGTATTATATGAGAAATCAGGAAAAATAGTCTTAACGTCTAAGAAAAATTCTAATTCAGGATTATTACCTAAAGGTAGTTACCTTACTGTTGACATGAGTCTCACTAATTCTTTGGACAATAAAAAGTTTGTTTTAAGAGTTGAAGAGAGTGAACAAACAGAAATTTATTCCCCAAGCCCGTTATTAGCTGATTTAGACCTTGGCTTACAAGAAGCAGATCGAGAATGTAAAAACAAAATTACTGCACATAGAATATGTGACATTATTGAAAGAGAGGATGGACTTGTAGATTATATAAGGCCACAGGCATTGGCTAGGCTTTCAAACGAGGAAGAAATATTGATTGCAACTGATTCTGTGAAAAATAAAGGCCCATTTTTATTTCCTGCCACAATTCATAGTTCTAGATGTCAAAAAATTAATGACATAGACAAAAAACCAGTTAAAATTCGAATACCTGAAGATGTATATTGGCATCAAATTCAAATAACTGGAAAAACTGGATCAGGAAAAACAGTTGCCACAAAATATTTAGCTCAGCATTTTATAGAGAATGAGATTAAATCTGATTCCATAAATAAGTATGGATGTGTACTTGCTATTAATGTTAAAGATGTTGATTTTTTAAAAATGAATCAGGCTACAACTTTATCAAGCCCTGAAATTAATAGAGAATGGAGTTCATTAGGTGAAACACCTTCTGGAATAGGGAATTATGAAATTCTTTATAGTGCACACGAAGATATAAAAAACCTCACAAATCAAGGTGTTGATGGAAATTGCACACCTATAACACTCAATGCATCTAAAATTGACCCTGAAGCTTTATTGGGGATTGTTGAGAACTTAACTGAATTAGCATCTCAAGTTTTGCCTGATATATTTAGATATTGGCAAAAACATTATGAAAATGGAAAGTATTCTCAATTTTTAGATTTCCTTGACAATTGTAGAGAAGAAGATAATAATTTTCACACTATTGATGTGGCAGGACGTGAAGGTACAACTAATCTTAACTCTTCAACCTCTAGTGCCATGATTCGTAGATTAACTACAGCTAATCAGTATTTCGAAAACCCAATTGGGAAAGAAATTGATGCTAAAGATATTCTACAAGAAGGTAAAATGACTGTTATTGATGTCGCAAAAAGTATAGAGTTTGGTTCTATAGTTCTCAGGTATCTATTAAATAGAATTGTAAAAGAAAAAACTGAAAACAACAATGATATCCCTATTTTAATTATTATTGATGAAGTACATCAGTTTTACAAATCTTCCGCATCAAAAAGTGCGTTAGGAGATTTAGATACGATATGTAGAGTTGGTAGAAGTAAAAAAATAGGAGTTATATTTTCATCTCAGAACATTAATGATATACCTGGAGGATTAACATCTGTAATTAACACAAAATTGATGTTTAAAACAGATGAATTCAGTAAAAAAATAAATGGGATTAGTTCTGAAGATATTCAATCAATGAAGGCTGGGTATTGTGTTACTAACATCCATGGCTTACCTCAATTAAAACTTGCTAAATTCCCATTATCTAAATCAGGTGTCCAATGAAAAATGAAGATATATACAGAAAAGAAATTTTAGAATTACTAAGGGGGCATTTGGTCAGAGAAACGGATCCATCTTCTATTAGTGAGTTATTTGAAAAATTATTCTTCGCAGAGAATAACGAAGTGAATAATGAAGATCTCATTAAAAAAATACTAGAAGATGAATAAATTAGATTATAATTTAGAAATTATTGGAGAAAAAAAGACATTTACTCCAAGGTTGGAAATGCTAGATCCAATTCTTAAATCCGACAAGAAAATCTTTGAAATAAGTGGTAATAATGGCTGTGGAAAAACATTCATTCTTAATCTAATTGCTTTTGCTCTAGATGCTGATAAACTAGGTGAAGATAGAATCCTTAAAACAATTAAAGAACGAATCGAAGATTACAATAATACAGATTATGTAAACTTAGAATATTCATTAGAGTTAGAGTTACCAGACTCAAAAAAGTTAGTGCTAACAAAAGATAAAAACAGCGCTAAACGAATTCAAATAGATGGCTGTGCTCCAATAGGACATAAAGAGTTACATAGTGAGTTATCAGTAATCTATGATGTGCCTAGAGACCCTAGCGAACGACTTAAAGGAGTTGTTAAAGATTTAAAAAAATGGAATGACAACTTATATTCTAAGTTTGACAAAATTAATTCATTTTTATTCAAACTAACTGGTGATTTTGATAATGTTAGAAATCAATCAAAAATTGACCGATTAAAATCTGAATCTGAATTTCTTCAGAATAAAATTCAAGGAAAAACAAGTCAGATTGAATCATTATCATCTCAAATTGATCAACTTAAAAATTTAGATAATTTAAAGAAAATGCTTAAGTACTCTAGAGCAAACGATGAGTATGAGAAGAATTTAGTTAGAAATCAAAAAATATTTAAGACTTTAACAAAACCGAAAAAAATTGAAAAGAAAGATGAACTTAAAATTCAAACTCTCACGTCTGAATTGGAGTTATTAAATTCAGATTTCGAAAACATCATCAAAGAATTAATTAGGTTTATAAATGGAGATTCAGAAGTTTTAGACGAAATTAATGAGTCTCAAAGTGTTTCTAATAATTATCAAGATATTCAAAATTTCAAATTAAATGAAATTTGTGATGATGTAGATCCTACCGAAAAAATCATCAGTTTTCAAAAGAGTATTGAAGAAGTTAAAAACTTTGTATTTACCTTTATTGAGGAGAAAAAGAGTGGTCCGTCCTATAAAGTACACAATACATACTCAGACCTAATTGAATTGCTGGATTCATTGATCGAGAATGAAATTGACCACCATTTAAGTAAAGTTATATCTATTGACTCCTCAAATTTAAAAGAACAACTTAAATCATTAATAGATCAACATAAGATTAAAGATTATGATGTATTTGAATCTTTTTTCAAAACTCGATTAAAACCTCTAAATGGTATAATTTCTCACTATGATAAGACCCATGTGAAGTTAATTAAGGAGAATAAAAAAAAGCATGTCAAAAACACAGATAGTAAATATTACGATATAGAAGCTAAAGTAAGGGTACTTAAGGATAATATAAAAAAAACAGATAATCTATTCAGAACAATTCAAGGTAGTTGTGCAGTGAATATGGGCGTTGATATTTCTCATTTTGATAGTCGTGATAGTATCTTGAAGTATATTGATTTCATTAAGACTGAATTCTCAAGTGGATCATTACCTGATAGCTTACATGAATTAATTAGAGCAAATGAGAAAAGTATTAGCTTACTTGTTACTAATAGAACTCAATTGTTATCAGAAAAGCTACTCAAAGATAAGAGATTAGCTAAAGAGGACTCCAAGCATCCATCAAAGTATAATAGTGAGCAAAAAAATAAGATCATTAGATTTCAACAACTAATCGAAATGACTATTAAAGAAATTCTTTTATATCAAAATTTGATTAATGAATTTCAGCTCGGAAATCTTCATAGTACTAATCATGAGAATGATAAACTGTTTATAGAAATTGCTGGAAAAATTATTGCTAGCTCCATGGATAATAAGCTATTACGCTCTGGAGGGGAATTTATCAACCTACACTCCTACGATATGATAAATGAAGAATTCCATTGTGATGATGGAATTGTAATTAAAAAGGCAGATGTATCAACGGGTTTAGCAAGTGCTAATTATTTAAAGCAAAGAATAGAAAATGTAGAAGGAAAATACGTTGTTGTTTTACTCGATGAAATTGGTAATATGGATGATAAGATTCTTGGTACAGTAATTAGTTCGATAAAAAAATTAGAAAGTCAAAACAGATTAGTTCTTGCCGCATTTACTAAACCTAGAACAAATGGAATAAAAATAATTGAATACTAAAATGGAAGAGTTACTAAGTAAATTATACATCCGTCTGGCTGAATCTTTTAAGGAAAATCTTAAATTAAAAGAAATTAAATATTTAAGTGATGGTAATACTGTAAATGTTTTAAAGACTTTTCTTTCATTAAATAAAACAGGGAAAGACTTGAAAGCACTTATGTATGAAGGAGCTATTCCTATTGAAGAATTGAAATATATAAATAAAGATGGTTATGAGTATTGCCTCAAAACTAAACTCTTAATTAAATGTACGGGAGCTTCAGATAATAAAGCATTTATTGGCCTAAACGGAATATTTGAATATTGTTCATTATCTAATTTAGATTTTAGAGAGGCTTTTATAGCATATGATTTTAAAACTTTCCCAGACTTAAAATATGTACTAAAACCGCATGAAAAGGTTTTATGTATTTTCCTAATTCTTTTAGGTGCAGATTCTGAAAAAACTATGTATAATACAGAGACACTAACACCAAAACAGTTAGACTCTAATCACAAGTTTTTTAAAACAATCGAGACAGTAATGCACGATAATGGTGTTCAACTAGGGAAGCCAATTACCTGGGGAACTGGAAAGGATGTTTCTTTTAGAAAATTTCTAACTAATAATGTTCAGCTTCCACAAACAGGATTGTATAAATATAAAGGAAAGAAATATTATTTAGATCTCAGTAAAAGAAAAAATGTAGTTTTTTTACTGGATTTAATTCTAGATAAGTACAACGAAGAACAACGATTAGATGTAAATGATTCCTTTTATGATGCTTTGAGGGAGTTATCTTATAAAATGTTAACTGAAATCGGTGAATTGAGAGTAGAGTTTAACAAAAATATAATCGAAATATTAAAGAGTTAATTAAAACCTCTTTCTTCATTCATGCTTTTTGTTAAGCCCATTCGTTCAATATCTTTGTAAATATTTGTTGATTTTAAAATTTCCCTGGCGTATACCTCAGAGATTTGAATTATTCTTGGTTGCATATTATTAGCACTGCCATTTGCTAAAAATTGATAATAAATTTGATCAAAGACATCATCGTCATACCAACCTTGCTCAAATGCCTGTAGTGGAAATTCAATCCTTACAGGCCCTCTATTCTGATATATTTTCATGAAGCACATAGCCTTACTTCTACCTTCAGAAGTATATGCAAATACCTGTGAAATCTCTTTCTCTTTTAGCGTAGAATACGCCCAGTGAAGATCAGAATTATATCCCTTAGCAAATTTGAAGTTTTCTGTTATGATTGTACTATCACTATTTTTAACAAAGAAAATTGGCCTACATTGTTTAGACAGAAGCTCATTAATTAGAGTGAAATTACCACTTGTTGTTGCACCTGAAAACATTGGTCCATCAATAAATATTAGACAATTATTTGGCGCAGCTTTCTCTAAAAAATGTTTTCTCTCCTCAACATATTGTTTTATTTGCTCACTATTAATATCCTTACTTTGAATTATATCGGAAAATTCAGTGTTGTTAGAAGCAATTAAGTCAGATTTTGTATAAAATTTTAAAGTTACATACCCTGATGGGATAAATTCTTTCTCAGTTTGGATCACTGCACTATGGGCTATACATCTAACTTTACCCTCTAGGGAGTTTAATTCCAAAATTGACTCATCATATGCAGAGAGTAGTTTTGGAGGCTTTAAATTGTCTTCATTAATTTTGCTGAAGTTTTCATATCCTGAGATGACCTTAATACTAGATCCATTCGAAGTATCTAGTGTATCTGTATTAATCTTTGAAATCGTTGCTTTTTTACTAGCTGACTTGTTGATTAACTTAATTGAATCTATTGTCGATTGATAATTTTCAGAGAAAATTACTCTTCCTTTGAATTTGTTTTCCATCTGTATTTTTTTATTAAAGCATTAATGTACATCTTATTTAGCCAAAAAGATTGTTTTGTTATTTCTATGTTTCTATACTCAGCATAATCCAGGTCATAATCAAAACTATTTTTACCGTGGGGCCTGAGATGTATGAATTTTGTATCCGTCATTTTGGGTAGGTTATTGTTATTTCTAAATGATTTACCATAACTAACCCTAGTTATTTTAACACCTTTTTTAATTATTTGTTTAACATATGACCATTCATTACCAATAAGTTCTAATTCATTCGAATTAGGTGTCCAAATACTGATATTTCCAATTTCCCACTCTGAGTAATGATTGAAAAGACCGTTTTTTTTAATTTTAATAATTGGAATAAATATAAATGTAAAATTTAACTGCTTTTTTAAATTTGGTTGCTCTAATATATCTTCTGAATTCCATTCTTCAAATATTATATCGTATAAAGAAGAGTTCGAAAATGATAATGCTTCGAAACATTTATAATCTGGGCTAACTGAAATAAATTTTAGACGTATATTTTGTCTGTTAATTATGTCAATGTTGTAGGTGCCGTTTTTATTTATATAGTTTTTAATTATATGTGAAACAGCAGATTTATTGTAAATATTATCAGTTTCAAGATTGATTACATCTGTAATTCTCTTGCCTGATAAAATCTTTGTCAATTCATTAACTATTACTTCACTAGAACCATTCATAAATCAGTCGATTTATAATTCATTATTAATTTCCTTACTCAATGTTTTCCCAATTGATTCAACTATTCCTATCACCAGTGCATTTCCCATGAAAAAAGCTCTTTTAGAATCTTGAATTCCTTCTAATTTCGTATGATTGTCGGGGAACATATTGAGCCTTTCTAATTCAATTGGAGTAAGTCTCCTCAGTGATTTCCCTTGCTTGATTACGTGTTTACACCTTGATGGGGATTTACCTCCTTCACCAGTAATAATAGTTCTTGACGGCTTATCTAAAGAGTCTGGAAATGCTACAGCTCCTTCCGCATACTTGTATTTATATCCCTGTTTTTTATTCGTTTTAATTTCTTTTTTACTACCCTTTAAGTATTTCCATCTATCCATTTCAGTTTTGATATGGTAAATACTACCATCAATTTGAACTTTCTCAATTGAATTTGGTAGTTTTTTGTTCTTTGGTAGAAAAAAAGCTTTTTCAATAGACTCAATTGGGTCTACTATATGACCGAGTGTCATATAATTACCTGAATATTTGGGAGAAGTTTTAATACTTACAAATTCTCCATTTATCATAAATCCTGAATTTAGAAATGGACTATTCTTTTGCCCTTTATTAAATTCGTTGGTAACATATTCTTTATCACTATGGATCTCTCCCTCTGATGTTTTGCTGGATGCATTTATAGGGAAACTTTTTGCCATAATTCCATTTATTAAAACAACATCCTTGCAATAATATTTAGATGTTTTTTTAAATAAGGTCGTTGTTTTATGGTATGCAACCATATAAACTCTTCTTCTTCTCTGAGGCATACCATATTCTGCTGCATTAATCACACGCCATTCTACAGCATATCCTAACTCATCTAAGCAAGATAATATAACGGCAAAATCTCTACCTCTCTGATTTGAAGGAGAAACCAATAAACGGTCTACATTTTCTAAAAAAAGAAACTTCGGTTTTTTGGATCCTTTCTTTTTCAGAATGGAATAAATGCTCCACCATAAGACACCCTTTTTACCTATAAGTCCTTTTGAATTTTTTAATGTTGTTGCGACTGAGTAATCTTGACAAGGAAATCCACCTACAAGTAGATCATGGTCTGGTATAGACTTGAAGTCATTTTCAATTACTTGCTCTATGTTATTTCCACAATGATTTGCATCAGGCCACCTATTATTGTAAACAAGATTAGCGTGCTGGATTTTTGTTGATGGCTCCCATTGATTTGACCAAACAACATTATATTTAGAATGGAATTTATTTGAATATCCTGTAGTAGCAGACTTACCATTATAGCCTTCTAATCCTAGACGAAAACCACCTACTCCAGCGAATAGTTCTACAACTTTAATTTTTTCAGTCATTAATATAATTTAGAGGATAAACTTAAATTATTTTTCATGTTTACGAAATCTTTTTCATTAAAATTACAATCATTTATGTTAAATATTTTCAACTCGAATTCGTAACCATTGATCCTTATTAAGACTTATCTAAATTTGATTATATATTAGTGACAGATCTTGGCTGCTAGTCTGTTTTAATATATTATTTATATATTTGCATAGCATCAAGAGTTACTTTGAGTATGCCAACCGAGCTTTAACCAAGCAGCGGTGGAATAGAAATGTGAGACGGCCGTCTAAAAATAAAAGGTTTTCCAACATTATATTTTTTTTTTGAAGCTACGTTTTTGACAGAAATCGTCACGAACAAGTATTTTATTTGTGAAATATACATCAAGAGTTACTATGAGTATGCCAACCGATCCTACTTGGGCACGGTGGATGATATGTGAAGCGAGAGCTTAAAAACAAAGGTATTCCCTACACATTGATCTTGATGTTTAAATTTATTTAAACATTAAAGAGATGAAGACAAACATCAAAGAATTTCGA
>Ga0308003_1001016_pt1 | contig 12416 bp, 11 predicted proteins | sample Neamet36_FD_203159 | JGI IMG/M metagenome (GOLD analysis project Ga0308003, IMG submission 203159) | Marine microbial communities from water near the shore, Antarctic Ocean - #36 | ecosystem: Environmental > Aquatic > Marine > Unclassified | place: Southern Ocean | collected 2014-06-06
CTTCCTAATTCTAAGAATAAATCTTCAAATGGTCTAATGTTTTCTTTTTGTTTCTTTTTAACATCTTCTTTATCAAACTTCTTGATTACAGATGCTTTGTCTTTTCCAAGTTCTTTATCAAGAGCTCTTAGATTAAGTGTCTTTTTATCTCCATAAGCCCATCTTAATAATAGACCTTCTTTTTTATCTTGAGTTAAATCTGGAAAATTAGATTCGATTTGATCTCTCCACCACATTTCATGATACTTTGAAACGGGATCCGAATCAGATAGATCATATATTTTTTTAAGGTCTTCTACCTTTTTAATATATTTTGATTTGTTCTTTTCAAAATCAAGATCCTTTCCTATCTTAACTACCTGTGGGGGAATTATAGTGAATACCTTTCCTACATGTAATTTAAGATCCTTTAGTGCCTTAGCAATGGATTTAGCAGGTTTATTATCATCTGCAATAATATTACCCTGTCCATCTGTTTTTTTAATCCCATGAAATTGTATAATATCTCTGTCATAATAAATAACATTTGGATTCTTTGAATATATTAACTCCATGTTCATGAAATTCATACCATTGTCAAATACTTCTAAATCTTTATTTGATAATTTACCAAGCGAATTTGCTAAGTCAGTCGCTGCGAACTGAAACGTATCTTGTACTAGTTTACTCGGATGTCCTTCAAATTTCTGCTTAAATGTAGCAAGGTCCATTGGGATTTTCATTTCTCCCTTGTTTCTTGCGAATTTTACAATACCATTCTGTACTGTTGCAAACACGTTTTGGCCATCTGTCTTTTCAGTGGGCTCTTCGTCAAATGTTAGATTACCAGAAAGCCCAGCTTCAATTATTTTTTTAAAGTCGCCAAACGTTAAGTCCTTTTCATCAAACGGATGTGACATGTGCCCTGCAGCACCACCTTCTAATATCAATGATTCTATAGATAATCTGTTTTCTTGTTCCGTGATGAACGCAGAGAAACCAAGTATTCGTTTTTTCATGTTGTTGTATTAATTTATAAAGCAGACAGATTTTTATAGGTCTGTCTGCTTTTACTTTATTTATTTTCCTAGAGAGCTTGTTAACATTCCAATTGCAGTTCCATAATCTCCATCTGCTTTAGATAGGATACCGTCAACAATTGACTGTGCCTTGTCTTCATCGAAGTCTGATCCAAATGCCTTCTTTAAGATAGTGAATGCATATTCTTTAAATTCATCATCAGTCTTGATGTCAGCTTCATTGATTGTAGATAATGATTTAGTCGATACTGATTCGTCTAAGTCATCTGTCAATAGATTTACAAGGTCATTTAGTTTCTTTGCTATTTTCTTAACATTAGATACTGAGTCTTTGTATGTTTTACCATTGTCATATTCCTGTGTTAACAAATCTTCAATATCTGAAGTAACTTGTCCTACGTTAAGAGATTTGGCCTCGTTAATAACTGATTCATTATATACGCTTAGTCCTTTGTTATCTTCTATTGAAATCTTAGCGTTAGGGAACTTCTTCTTAACTTCTTCATAATTAGCAGGAATTGCATCCATTATACTAACATGTTCTTGATTAACTACTGTGTTATCCTCGATTGATACTATTGTCCATGGCCCAGACTTAGATCCCTTCCTAACTCCTCGCATGATGTTAGTCCATTTACCTTCGCTTGTTACTGATTCCGATAAATCAGATATCATGTTGTCAATTGCGTCTTCAATTGTTTTTGAAGTCTTCTTAACTTGCGAAACTGAGTCCTCATATGATTTACCGTTATCATATTCTTGTGTCAGTAAATCTTCGATATCAGATGCAACTTGTTTTAATGTAAGTTTCTTTGCTTCGTTAATTGCTGAATCGCCTAAATTCACAGATAAACTTTCGAATTTTAAACCATTATATTTATCAACGCCATCAAACTTGTCAGCTGGTACTATATCCATTAATCGATATCCTCCTTGGATTGCCTTTGACAACATTGCTAATACTTCCTTCTCATCTCCTGTTTTTAGAGGTCCGAATGTAAAGTCTTGTCCCATTACTCTGTAAATTGCAATAAACCCTGATTTAGCTTCGTTAATAGTTAGTGTTGAGAAATTACTTTCCTCATTCAATTTCAATGTAGTATCTACTCTAATACCTGTTTCCTCTGACACTTCATTGAATTTATCCAACATACTTTGTCCGATATGTACTTGATTTATTTGTTCTAAGTATAAAGCCGCACCTTCAACAATTCCGATTCCTGACCAACCTGCTGCATTTGCTATGCTTGAGTAATATTTGTCTAGTATTTCCTTAATTGTCTTTGTACCTATTCTAACGATATGTCCACCAAGACCTTCTGTCTTAATTTCCAAAGGTTTTATATTACCCTTGATCATTTTTGTAGTAGAATCAGCTTCTCTGTGAAAATTAGCATCTCTCATTGCTTCTGCTGTGATATATTTAATACATCCTAACATTGAAGATGATTCCATCATACTGATTGCTGATAATGTCTTATTGAATATTAAGTTATATTCCTTAAGTACCTTCTTTGCATCACGTTTGTATTCAACCTTGATTGCTTCAGTTAAGTTTTCTTCAACTTTATATGTTTTACCATCAAATTCAAATTCTTCATCTCCTGCTTCCTTTGCCTTTCTAACAGCATCACCAAATGCGTTACCTTCAGATACATTAGATTTAGTAGTTACTTTGTATTGTTTACCATTGAATTCGAACTCAGACTTATCTTCTTCTATCGCCTTGGCTCTAGCTCCTAGAAATGCGTTACGTTCATCTAATTTAACAGGTTCTCCCATTCTATTAATGTCATCTTCAATATCTTCAGCACCATCTTCTAAAACCTTTGCGAAGAATTTAGTTGCTGTGTCTTCATCTAATTCAGATAAAGAACTTAATCCCATTTCATCTAATATTTCTTCAATTTTAGTTAGGGTCTCTGTTTTCTTAATACTATTTTCTTCCTTTACTTTCGATTGTTTTTCTAGGGCCTTTACCTCTGAAAAACTTCTGAATGAAGAGATCTTATTAACTTCTGCCATTTTATTTGTTGTTTTTATTATGTTATTATGTTTTATATATCTCCGTCAAAATTGACTTTCTTAATACTGTACTCGAATTTCTCTTGTTTGTATATTGCTTGTCGTGCTTTACCATGTCTAAATAGATAGTTGTCCCATTCTATTGTTCGTATATTGTCTACGAAATCTACAATTAAAACCTTGTCCTTTGATTCATGTTGTCTAAGTCCACGGCCAATTGATTGTCTAATTATAACCTCGGATTTGAATGATTCTGTAAAGAATATATTGTGAATCTTCTTAATAGATATACCAGTTGAGAACGTTCCATAACTTGCAACGATTACGATCTCCTCGCCCGCTTCCATCTTTTTCTTATATTCTTCTCTGATATCAGTTGCAGTTCCTCCATCGACATAAAATACACGCTTGTTACTTTCTTGTCTAAGCTTTTCATATAATCTTCTACCATGTTCTATCCTATGAAAAAGTACTAATGAATTCCTAGGAACCTTTCCTATTACATTTGAAATAAAATCAAGCCTTGCTCTATTATTAATAACGAAGTTTTGTTCTAGTGAAAATACGTCCTTATTCTCATATTTATTTTGAGCTAGTTCCATCAATGCATTCTTCTGCTTATCGGTTGCGTAGTCCATCTCAATAACCTTGACAATACATTTTGCGATATGTCCCTGTTCCTGTAGGAATGCCGCTTTAACCTCGGTGATAACAGGTCCAGTTTGACTCATTAGGGTTAATCGATCAAGTGTACCTGGTTTAGGAATTGTACCAGACAGTCCGTATCTATAGTTGGCATTAATACATTTTTGTAGGATCGTCTTAATTGATGCAGATTTTGCTTTATGTGTCTCATCGACTATAACTGCATCGAATTCTGCGAAATACTCTGGGGTTTTCTTAATAAGTGATTGATATGTTCCTATCACTATGTTCTTATTAGATTTAATCTTTTGTCCTGCAAAAATCTGTTGGATTCGCAGGTCTACTTTGTTTCTGTGATTATAATCGTGAAAATCCTCATGTGCCTGTACAACTAATGAAACGTTAGGTACTATGAATAATATTTTTGTTGCTTTCTTCTTTTCTAGCATATAAGCTATTGTAAGAAAACTAATTAAGGTCTTACCAGCTGATGTGGCAAGCTCAGCAAGGCACTTTCTGAATTTTAGTATATTATACGCTGCATCTATTTGATAATCCCTAGGTGTTATCTTTGAGCCTTCAAATACCCCAAGTGCCCATGTTTCAAAACTCTCAGCTGCAATATCAGGGTCTATTAATCGTTTAATACCATCTATCTTTAATTCGAAACGGTAGTCCTTACAAACCTTCATGACATATCGCCATAAACCTGCTGGAATCCATTTATCATCTTTGATATATGAAACATAACCATCCCAAACACCTCGTTTGACCAATGGATTAAATCTCCAAGAGTCAATACGCTTTGTCAACGAAATTCTTATCTGCTCTAACTCGAGCTCAGTTGCTTCATCAATTCTTAAGAACTGATTATCTTCTGTTAATGTTAGTATCAATGTTCATGAATACTTTTTTTATAGTTCAAACGTTATTGTTCAACTCTATTTATAAACGCGAAATATCAAGTCTGTTTTTTATTGCAAACCCCATATTGTCAAGCGTTTTAACTGATCCCTCTATGAAACTTTTCTGTGAATGTAATAATTCTAGGATGTTTGTATCAATCGATAAATCAGCTTCAACAAATCTTTCTCTTTGTTTATCTGTTAATTTGTAATCGTAGCTATAATACTCGATCCATTTATCTTTCCATTTCTTGTCAACGATACTTTTTTGGGATCGTATTCTGTTGCCCATGGATGCAAGCTGTTCAACTAATATTTGGCGGTAACTTAATGTATATGCACTAACTTCTTCGAGATTATTACCTAATTTTAAATCGTCAGTTAGTGCCTTTATCTTGGTAGTCCATTCAGTTCTCTGTATACTCAGATATGCATCCAACTGTTGTACTTTATCTTTACTCTCTGCCATTGCAATTTGTTTTAAAATAGTGAATTACCCTTCTTATTGTCTTTAATATAAACTGAGCTTTTAAACTTAGCCTTCAACTTAGGACTCGTTAGCGTAAATTCCTTACCAGTGTGTGAAATATCAGTTGATGCAAAATCCATCATTAACCTGATATTCTTTCTATTATCTTTCTCGTTCTCAAAGTCTTCGAATTCTTCTTCGATCATTTGTAAAAATTCTTTTTTAATCATAGGTGGTATGCATCTAATTTAGAGTTAGTAAAATAATCACCTAATTTAGATAAACACTTATTCTTGGTTAGCCATGCAGCAATAACCAGGTCATTTAGGTCGCCTATCTGTTTAGGATATTTATCTCTGTTTTTTTGGTCAATAGATTTGAGGTATGCTTCATACTCTTTTTCTATCTTTGTTTCCTTAAAGAATTTTTCCCAGATGAATATCTTTTTGCCTCTTCGTAACTTTTGCATCATTTTCCTCTTGCCAGTTTCATCATTATCAAACATATATCTAACTGTTGGTATTTCATCGAATTCCTCAGTAGATCTACCTGCAGTCGCAAGTCCTATTGAATTTGGCATGAACATCGAATCAATAGGACCTTCAAACATTGTAACATCTCGTTCGAAGTCTACCATCATTACGCCGAAGATTGTTGAAACCTTCTTCGTACTTATTAATTCCTCTTCAGTTATCTTAAGTTCCCTACCCGTTTCTTCATACATTTTTGCTAAATCATATGTAAGATACCTTGAATTTCTTTTCTTTATAAGAGATCTTGTCTGAAACCCTATAATCTTGTCAGCTGGTGCAATATTAAGAACAACAATTCGTTTATCCTTAGGCGAATACATAAATCTATCTAATCTTGCAGATAGTAATCTGTTTCTTAGATAAAAGAATGCCGGATCTCCGGTCTCTACTTCCTTGAATCCGAACCATTCTCGTAGTTCAGTCCTAGTTGGCGCAAGATCATGGGCTAATTTAAACACATCATGTTCAAGTACTTCGATATCATTTGAAGCTACCTTATGCTCTTGTATATAATCAATAACCTGTATTGAATCGTCTGTGCTTTTAAAATTTAAGTGATGATCCTTTAATAATTGATATGCGTTTGAATGTGCACTACAATTAAAACAATGGAACTGTAACGTGTCCCAATATAGGTTTCCACGTTTCTTCTTATGGTCATCGCTTGAATCTCCACAATATGGACATGCCATTGTAATTCTACCAGGCATCTCCTTAATCATATGTTTTGACGGCTCATGATGTGCCTTTACAATTGCCTGTTTTACTAGACTTCGTATCTTAGACTTTAATTCTTCTGTAATTATAGGACCTTTCATATATATTATATAAGAAAAATGGACCAAGTTTACACCTGGTCCATTTAATTTCAATATGATTGTGAATTATACTCCTAAATCATCTAAGAAAGAATCTAAATCATCTGACGAATCAACGTTTGATGTTACAGCTTCTACTGGTTCTGAACTGAATGTTTCAGTTGTTGCAGTTTTTGCTGGAGCCTTCTTGATTGCGGGTCTAGATACTACTGAATCCAATGAATCTCCTGGATTTAAATAGTTTCTTAAGATACCGTTAACAAAGTCTCTAGTATCTCCGTCCCATGCTTTATATTCGAATGGTTCTAAACTTGGTGCTGCATCTAATTCTGCTTTAATTGCAGTCATTGAATCGGCGTTTCTTTCAGCGGGTGTTCCACTAATATCTATCGCAGATGCTGATGATGAAAATTTAGCAGTATCGTAATTGTTATACTCTCCTTGTCTAGTTATTACTAATTCAAAGTTCTTTCCTGCAAATAAATCAAAAACTTGAGTTGGTTCACCAAAGTTTGGTTTTAATTCTGCATCAATCTTCTCCTTGATCTTATAACCAAATTTGAAGATTTTATATTGTCCTTCGAATTCTGGGTTCTGTGGATCTTTAATAACTTTGATTAATGCAAAGTATTGCTCACGTCTTTTAAGCTTATCACTCATTTTACGATCTACTGCTGAATCACTTTTTCTTAATTTGAAGAATACGTCTGCAATAGGGCATTTTTCGCCAACAGTTGATGGTGAATCTACCATTTTACCGTCTCCACTTGCGTTTGTTAACCAATGTACGTATTTCTTTACTAAAGAATTTCTTGGGTTTGTTGGGTTTGGTACAAAACGAATTAATGCTTTGTAAGTTCCATCCTTGCCTTGATCAGCTGATGGTTTGTACATGTCACTTCCTGTTGAGTGTTGTACTTCATGTGTCTCGACGTCTGTTACGCCTAAGTTAAAAATGTCAAATTCTGCCATGTCTTTAATTTTCTTTAAATTGTTAATTGTTTATTTCTTTTAAACTGTTTATTATATACCTATATTTAATATTGTTTCAGAACTTATGTTACTTAAATAAGTTATTCTACTGTTTTATTTAATAGTATACTTATTATATAACCTGTTTACTTATTGTTTCTTTTAGTCTTATCTTTACTTCTTTATTGGGGGTAAGGGGGTTATTGAAACTATAATAAAAATAAAGTTATTCATTACTGAAACAAAACAGCACACCGCCTATATAACTTAAGTCTTTAAGCTTCCGAGTAAGATAAACTTCTAAGGATTATTTATTAGGGTATTAATTCCAGTCGGAACGATCCTCTAATAACCAAAAAGAAAGTGATTAGAGAATTGATTAATCCTCGTTGTGATATATTGATCTTGATAAATGATTTAAGAAATACGCATCTATCAGGTCATCCATTGGCTTAGGCACCTTTTTAACTTCTCCTATATTATCTTTACAGTATTTGAGAAGAGATGATATTTCTAAAGAAGAATCCTCTAGAACATTTTCAAGGAATTTAACCCAAAGTTCATCTTTCTTCATACGACCGTGTCCGGCATGCTTTTTAATAGTAGATGGTGCAATTGTCATCATATCTAATACTTCAAGCCTTGACATCATTTCCATTTTAAGGATTGCTGCGCCTGCTGCCATATCGATTATGTTATTTGTTCCAGCAGAAGAACCATATGATGATCCCTCAAATGCAATAACAAACGGAGAATCATTACCAGTTATTTCGATAATCATATTAATAATGTCATCTGCTGTCTGTGCATGTCGCTGAACTTTAATCATCTCACTCTTTGAATAAGATTCTTTATTTGTCCAATCAGGCTGATGTTTAATTTGAGTGTCGTCAAGGATATTTAATTCCTCTTGCATCTTCTGTTCTTTCTTAGTTCCAGTCTTAGGCTTTAAATAACCTATAAAATGATATTTGTCATTCTTAAATATACAAATTCCTGGTGAATTAAGAGAGAAGTCAATTGTTACAAAATTCATATTAAAACTTTTTACCAATTGCCATACCTAATGCTGCACCTACTAATCTGGAGGTCATCATATCGTACATTACGCCTGATTGTATTCCTAATACTTTTGCTATTGTCTTACCAATTGTTTTACCAAGCGCAAATCCAGTAAGTCCTCCAAAGATAGATCCTAAGATTCCCTCATTTGTTAGTTCTTCGTTGAATGACGCGATATCATACGATCCGTCTTCTAATTGATAATCGTTTAAGAATTCGTCTAACGCTATATCAACCTTAGTTTCTAATTCCTCAGTCCATTCTGATTGAAGTGATTCGTTTAGTATTTCTAAGTTTTCCTTAGTGATATTATCTTCTGCCATGTAATCTAAAAATGCTTTCATATAATATATATCTTAATCTATTTCGAGTGATATGTTAAACTTGTTATAATAAAAGTTAATGTCAAACGTTGTAAACTCTGCAATGTTTGCACTCATATTCAAATCAAGTTCGCTTATCGAGTTAATAATTGGCTTTTCAAATACTGCGCTAATTAGATGAATTCCTTCTGCGTCCATTATCTGTAATTTAATATCGTTTAGCCATGGTTCACGAGTGTCCTTCGCATAATAATATAACAAAGTATCCTGCATTATCCAGTAATTAATATACCCATCTAATAATTGCATCGAAACACTAAATTGTCGTTCTATTGTATTTTGAATAGGTATTGATCCTCTATGATACACTGTAGTTCCATCGTTTGGTGCCACTGATATTGGATCAAAACTGATTCCAGGGATGCTAACACCCTGTATTGCATAATTGATAAAATCAATAGGTTCAGTCACTATGTTTCCTGGCATCCTATTAAGATACGGTCTATACTTATCTGCTATCTCCTTCGGTATAAATGTCCTAGGGAATTTAAAATTGAATAAATTGTTTCTGCTATTTAAAATCATTATATAATGTTAACTTTTCCGTAATACAACATTGACTCCGTATTACCATTCTTTATATTAATATAGAATTTATCAGTGTATTGGTTCGTTTGGTACTGATCAAATCTAATAGCAGTACTTTTTGGTATTTTAAATAATATTTCCCCAGCTCCCATATCTACTCCTGGAAATGAAGGGTCATGTGAAATTGATTCTAAAATATCCCCACTCTTTATAATTAGTATTATGTCTTCTGCATTTACTAGGCTTACTGCGTTTAAAACACCGTCTCCATTCTTTGCAACTTTAAATTTAATAAAGTTATCAGATACCTTTGCCAATGTTATTATACCTGTTCCTTCTTTATGATATTTCAATGTAGATGTCGATGATATATCTGCACCGTCTGTTGTTACCTTTGTATTTGATGCTACTATTCCATACGTATCCAGTGCAACTGGGACATATTTAGTTTCCCCTATACTTGGACGTACTGAGTTGACATATTGATTTAATTCAACGTTTGCACTCGTGCTTGGTAGGGTATTATATACTACCATTGGGTTAAAGTTGGAATTCAAGTTTAACTTTAGGAGTTTTTTACCATATTTCTTAGGTTGCGAATATATTAATGAAGCTGTTTTTAATATTTGAGTATTATCAGTTTCATTATAGATTCTCATATTAACCTTAATAGAAAAGTTACTAGATATCGATGAGTTCATTATAACAGGTCTAAATACAATAGCCTCGTCAAACTGGGATGTCTGTGTGAATGTATTAGAGAATGTACTTATATAATTAAGTCCAATTTGTTCTGCAACCTGTACTTCATAAAATATAGTTAAATCATCACCAGACGTTTGCATTCTCCCATTTATATAGCTTTCAAAACCAGATTGTGATCCATCCTTAGTTCCATATATATTGAAAAAATCCCCATCAGCATCATGCTCTACACTAACTGTAAGATCAGTATATTCATCTTCATTTGATAATATTACGGATTTTCCTTCTACGACGTTTATGTAATTATATCCATTATCGTTAAACGTTTTACTTATTAGTTTGAAATCTATTTCATAATTTGCACTTATATCCATTGCATCGGCTGATCCAGTAGAACCAAAGAAACTATCATGGAACTCGCCATTTAATACTGGACTATCCATACTAACCAATGTCGGAACTTTGATTTCTATGTATTTCGAGTAAGACGTTTCTCCTAAAATGAATGGGTTAGGATTCTGGTATTCGTAGTTTGATGAATTTAAATATACAGTTGAATTGAAATAATTATAAACTCCTGAATTTCTTCTAGCCTTTGTCTGGAATAAAAATCCATCATATCCTCTTCCACTGAAAGAGTATCCCGTTCTCAGATGTAATTTGATAGTGTCATACCATACAGTATCTACCGTCGATGTATTAACAACTGTAAGGGGATTTGGTGTTCCGTTCCACTCTACTGAATCTAGATAATCAAATGTATTATCAATAAGTGCCATTGTACCTGTAATACTGGTTGGAACTGCATAATATCTTCCTGATTCACCTGGCGCGGTTTTAACGTCGTTTCCTGTTTCGGATAGAGGAACAGAAAACAAAGAGCTAGCTCTATTCGATACTTCAATTTCACCTCCAATATATACAGTTGATGCAGTATCGGTATATTCGTATTTGAATTTACCGTTAGTTAATGGAATATATGTATATATGCTGTCAGCAACATTAAGAGATCCATTACCACCAGGTATATTGAACCCGTTAATATTGTCAATACTAGGGTCACTCAAATCAAATTTGTATGTTTTCCCATTCTTTAACAATAATTGTCGGCTGGCGAAGTTATTTATAGCAATATATCCATTTGCCGTTTCTATAGTGAACTCAACAACGTCTGCTCCGAGTTCATGTATTAAAAACCTAGATTCACTGCTGTCTTGGTCTACTGTGTTGATGTACTTTAATTGACTCCCGTTATTATCATTTTCAATAGCCACTAACTGTGGGTTTGATTGGTCATGATATATGAATTCCAATAATACGTCGTCGTCAATTCTTAAGAATCTTGATGATTTTGCCATTTTTTATACTTTTTTAAAATCTAAGCCATTTTGGTGACCACATAATACCTGCGTTAATTGATGGACCCATACTAACAACCTTGTTATTGTTTAGGTTTATTCCATAACCAATGCCGATTCCTATTGACCAACCTGCTTTTTTATTATACTCTTCATTTAGTTTATCATTAACTAAATTAATGTTTTTAATGTTTGTAAATTTAACACCAGGATATGCTGTAGTTATTTTTAATGTCTTAACACCATTTATATCTAATATTGCTGCATTTATTTCAATTCCCTGTTCAAAATTAAATTGGCTAGAATTAACTACCATTTTATTCAATACAGATTCATGTGTTATTCCGACAGTTCCGTTAAACATCCTCCAGTTATATTTATCCCATTTTTTATCGTCACTAAAATTAATAATTAAAGAACTATCATCAACCGATACTATATTAGTATTAGCATTAATAATAGAATCTCTTAATAATATTTCAGCAGTTAGTATTGAATTTATATTATGTATGTCATCAACTATATCTAGAGACTCAGTATACCTTGCAATAGTCTTTTCATTATCAAGTGTCAATGTATTAATGTCATACACATAACTTGATATAATAGATACTAATTCATTGTTGTTATTTCTTTCCGTTATAATAGTGTCGAGGCTTGCTTTATAGTTATTAAGGTTACGATCAGATTTTGATTGTACTTGCTTTATTTCAGTTCGCAATGTTTCGTTTGAATTACACTGTCTTAATAGTAATATGAGCATAACAGCTGCTGCTATAAAAATAATAGTATTCGTTTTCGGTATGTATTTTGAGTAAGGTATCATGTTTTTTAATTATTCCCGCTATTAAAATTACTGCCAGTCCCTCCACTGTCTACCCAGTACATATCGGGTTCTCTTAGATATATTATTTGTGGTAATTGCTTGATAACATATGTTATTGGGTTAGTGCTAGACGTCGGGTATAATGGTACACTACTGGTGCTTACGCTC